>JAEEGL010108548.1_pt1 | contig 22809 bp, 24 predicted proteins | sample 9134231 | NCBI WGS metagenome assembly JAEEGL01 (sample SAMN16246548, study PRJNA631951) | gut metagenome | biome: gut microbiome; feature: rumen; material: fiber-attached | host: Bos | place: Iran: Karaj | collected 2018-10 | reverse complement strand
GTAGAAAACTCCATATAGCGCCTGGATCTCTTCGCAACTGAGAAAACACAATCTCTTCATCGAAATTTACAATTATTGAATTTCCAATAAGAAGCAATTCAGTTAATTGTTTGATTTTAGCATCACCTTGAGCTATAAGGTCTGTAGCCATAGTGTTTGAGCTTGTATTAGCCCAATAAGGCCTAAATCGTTTTTTTGCGAGGTATTGTGTTATTGACCAAGGATTATAAATGTCATGAATATTACCAAAAATAAATCCGTCATACCAGCTTTTAACCTTCTGCTTTTCAGAAAGTTCAAATTCATCCATAGCCATAAAGACTTCTGTCTCTGTGAAGCCAAAACAGTCAGCATATTTTTCAGAAGTAGCAGTGACAACTTCTAAGTTATTGAAGTCAGAAAATAGAGATTCACGGCTTATTCTTGTAATGCCAGTTATCAATCCACGATCAATGTATGGATTTGTTTTGAAAGTCGAGTTAAAAAATCCACGCATAAAGGACGTCAATTCTTCCCAGTAATTATGCGACCACGCCTCCTGCATGGGTGTGTCATATTCATCAATGAGGACGAGCGGGCGTATGCCGTAAAATTGTTTTAAGTATTTTGAAAGATCTTTAACAGCTATTTGCATCAGATCGTCGGGCATAAGTCTGCTAACTGATGTAAATATATTGCGTTCATCAGAAGTAAAAAAGTCTTCGCAATTCAGTAAAAAACTATATGATTTGTATAAATTTTCTAGCTCGTATTTAATTAAATACTTTGTTTTCTCAATAGTGTCGCACTTTATATCGGCAAATGATAGGAATATTACAGGAATTTTTCCATGCAATTTATGAAATTTATCATCTTGCCATATAGAGAGTCCTACGAAAAGGTCTTTGCGATCCGCAAATTCTGGGGAAAAAAAGGTGCGGACTGTATCCAGCATCAGTGTTTTTCCAAATCTACGTGGGCGGGTAATCAGTGTAATTTGATCAAGATTTTCCCACCATTCTTTGATGAATTTTGTTTTATCAATGTAGAAAGCATTGTTTTCCCGAAGAAAGGAAAAGCTCTGTGCGCCTGTCGCAATCTTGCGTGACATGTCGTCCTCCATCTCCGGGCCCGGTGCTGCTTCTGGACAGGGCTGTTCGGGATAATAGCGGTGCCGTGGCTTCTTCGCGAAAATCTCTATCACGGATTGCCTGCGCTTGGAAATGCCATGCAAGGCGCAGGAAGATCGCGTCGCCGCCAAGCAAGAAAAGTCAGTTTGAGAACGGCAAAGGGGCGGGGAAAGTCTCTGCTTTCTCCGCCCCTTGGCGCTGCGAGAGGGTGTCTGCTGTCGTAGGGTCTAGTCGTCGCCCACGATCTTCATGGCCGTTTCGATGTCGGCGTCCTCGTGGACCAGGGCGCGCATGGCGCGCACGAGCTGGGTGCGGCGGGGATGCTCGAAGACGTTGCGGCCGATGGAGCAGCCGGCGCCGCCGGCCTTGAGGGAGTCGTGGATCATGGTGAGCAGCTCGCGGGTGGAGTCCATGACGGGGCCGCCGGCAATGACGACGGGCACGCAGCAGCCGGCCACGACGTCGGCGAAGGAGGCCGGATCGCCCGTGTAGGACACCTTGACGATGTCTGCGCCGAGCTCGTTGCCGACGCGGGCGCAGTGGGCCACGACTTCGGGAGCGTAGGAGTTGGCGATCTTGGGACCGCGGCCGTAGACCATGGCGATGAGCGGCATGCCCCAGTTGTCGCAGGCCTCGGCGACGCGGCCGAGGTCGGAAAGCATGGCCGCCTCGTCGGGATCGCCCAGGTTCACGTGGCAGGACACGGCGTCGGCGCCGTGGCGTATGGCCTCCTCGACCGTGCCGACCAGGGCCTTGGCGTTCTTGCTGGGCGTGAGGTCGGTGGAGGCGGAGAGGTGCATGATGAGGCCGATGTCGTTGCCCCGGTGGCGGCAGCCGCAGCGGATGAGGCCCTTGTGCATGAGCACGGCGTCGGCGCCGCCCTCGGCCAGGTCGTCCACGGTCTGCTTCATGTCGATGAGGCCGGGCAGGGCGCCCATGGAGACGCCGTGGTCCATGGGAACGATGATGGTGCGGCCGTTGTTCCTGTTGATGATGCGCTCGAGGCGGATTTGTTTGCCAAGGTACATTGTCGTTCTCCCTCTCCCGTTCCGGGATGCGTTTTGTGCAGACGCCGCTGCGGCCGGAAAATGAAAAGGCCGCGGGCTTCGGTGGAAGCCTGCGGCCTATTGCGCTCAAGGTGTATGGATGTCAGTTGAGCTCCCTGCCACAGGCTTCGCGCACATACCACCAGTAATACCAGCTAAAGCCGGCATTGCAGGAGCGAAAGGTGGCGGGGGTGGCGGTGAACATGGACTGACTCCAAATATTGGTTGGTGGAGTGAAACTAGTCCTGCAGGAAAAAAGAGTCAAGTGGGGGAGCCGGTTTTTTTCCGGCCCGCCTGAAGCGGCTAGACGGCAACGAAGCGGGCGAGCTGCTGGAGCAGGGCCTCGCCGTCGGCCTCCCCGGGCTCGGCCGGCAGGGGGGCCAGCATGCCGAGGCCTTCCATGGCGTCGTGCAGCTCCTCGGCGGAGCGGGAGGAGACGGCGCTGACGTAGGTGAAGGCGCTGGCGGCAATGATCTGCATGACGGCGCGGCGCATGGCGCCGTCGTCGCTTCTGCCTTCGCCCTCGTCCAGCAGGACGAGCGCCGGCGGATGGGGCAGGGCTGCTTTGAGCGCCGCAAGTCCCCCGGCGAGGGTGGGCGCCTCCAGGACCGTGATGCCCCGGCGGACAAAGGGCCGCATGGCCGGGGCCAGGCGGGCGGGGTCGGCGCAGATGAGGAGGATTTCCATGAAGATGTCCTTCCGAACAGTTCTGAACCCTCCTGGCGGACGCGGGCGGGACGGGGCCGGCCCCGGGTCCGCCAGGAGCGCGCGCCTAGTGGGCGCCGCCGTGGCAGGTGTAGTTTTCGGTGAAGGCGGGGAGCTTGCCCTCGAGGAAGGCCGCCACGCCGTCGCCGACCGTGGGCAGGCCGCCGGCGTAGAAGACCTCGATGCCCACCTGGTGGAAGGCCATGAGGGGGCGGAAGCCCATGCCGCCGGCGAGCAGGGTCTTCACGCCGAGGCCGGCCAGCATCTGCACGGGGGCCAGGCAACCGCCCTGGGCATGGGGAGGATTGTCGTGCGTGGAGACGCTTTTGACTTTGCCGTCCTCGATTTCCACGAGGGTGTAGATGTCGCAGTGGCCGAAGTGCATGCCCATGGCAGCGTCGAGGCCGCCGGGCAGGCAGGAGGGGATGGCGAGCAGGGTGTTCATGGTGCTTCCTTTCCAGCCTCGCGGAGGCTGGCGCTCAAGGGTGAAGAGGGAGGGCCGGCAGGAGCGCCGGCGCCGCGTGCAAGAGAAATGTCGCAGTCTTTAAGGAACAGGGAATCAGGAGAGGGAATCAGGAGAGGGGGTCAGGACAGGGGCTTCAGGAGCGGGCCTTGCCGCTGGCCGCGCAGGGCCGCGGGGTCGAGCGCCAGCAGGCGGTCCCATATCTGCCTGATGCGCCGCTGGCAGGGGCCATCCCTTTCAGTGACGGCAAGGCCCTGAACGCAGGCCTGGGGAAAAGCGGGGTCGAAGGGGATCTCGCCGAGGAAGGCGTGGCCTTCCCTGCTGCAGAGCTTCCTGAATTCTCCGGCAGCCTCGGGATTGAGGTCCGCCCTGTTGACGATGACGGCCACGGGGATGCGGAACTGCCGGCACACGCCGGCCACGCGCTGGAAGTCGTGAAGGCCGGAAAGGGTGGGCTCAACCACGGCGCAGGCGAGCGAGGCTCCCGAGAGCGAGGCGATGACAGGGCAGCCTATGCCGGGGGATCCGTCGCAGAGCAGGATGCTGGCGCCCTCCTTCTCCGCTTCCTCGCGGGCCCGGGTCTTGAGCACCTGCACGAGCTTGCCGGAATTTTCCTGGCCAGGCACGAGCTGCGCGTGGACCAGGGTGCCGAAGCGCGTTGCGCTCACGCTCCAGGTGCCGCACAGGGCTTCAGGGAAGGCGATGGCCTGCTGGGGGCAGAGCGTCTGGCAGACCCCGCAGCCCTCGCAGGCGAGCGTGTCCACCTCGAAGCTGCCGTCCCGCTCCAGAACGGCGCCGAAGCGGCACAGCTCGCGGCACTGGCCGCACTGGACGCAGGCCTGCTGGTCGATGACGGCCTTGTTCCCGCCGAGGAAGTCGTGCGTTTCGCGGGGCGTGGGCGAGAGCACGATGTGCAGATCCGGCACGTCCACGTCGAGGTCGCAGACGACGGCCTTGCGGGCCAGAGCCGCAAAGGCCGCGCAGACGCTGGTCTTGCCGGTGCCGCCCTTGCCGGAGATGACGACGATTTCACGAAAGCCGCGCATGCCGGCCTCCTTTGTCCAGGCAGCCTGCCTGATCGCAATTGCGGAAGGCCTCCAGCATGCGGGCTGCCAGCTCCTCGAAGCGCTGCCGCCAGGCAGGCGATATGTCCGCCAGAAGCCGTCCCTGCGAATAGGCCAGGGCAGCCTCGCGTTCGAAGGGCAGCTCCGCCAGCACAGGCAGGCCGCGCTCCCGGCAGAAGGCGCGGACGCGTTCGTCGCCGCCGGCGTTGCCGGGCATGGCCGCGCGGTTGATCACGCAGCCGAGCTTGAGTGGCAGCTGGGAGAAGGCCTGCCAGGCCAGGGTAAAGTCGTGGAAGCCGAAGGGCGTGGGGTCGGCCACCATGACGAGGGCTTGGGCATGGCGGGCCGCCGTGACGGCGGGACAGCTGACGCCGGGAGGGCAGTCGCAGATGAGGTCCGGCTCTGCGCCCTGCGCCCGAGCATTGGCCTGCGCCATTTCGCCGGCGCAGGCGAGCAGCCGTCTGAGCAGCGGGGGCGTCATGACCTCGCCCACGCGGGTGGCGCCCTCGATGTAGGGGACGCCGAAGGCGGCTTTTCCGCGGGCAACGGTCCCGAGCTCGCGCTTTCCTTCCGTCAGGGCCTGCTCAGGACAGACGGCAAAGCAGCCGCCGCAGCCGTGGCACATGTCGGGGAAGAGCTTGATCTTCTTGCCGAAGCGCGCAATGGCGCTGTAGCGGCAGATGTCCCGGCAGGCGCCGCAGGCGGTGCAGGCCGACGTGAGGCCTGCCGGCACGGCGAGGTGCCAGGGCTCGGGCGCGTCCAGCACGGGCTGGAGGAAGATGTGGAGGTTCGGCGCCTCCACGTCGGCGTCGACGGCGATGCGGGGCCTCGGCCACACCCGGGAGAGCGAGGCCGCAACGCAGGTCTTGCCTGCGCCCCCCTTGCCGCTGGCGATGGCGATGCGCATGCCCGCTCCCTAGCTCTGCTCGGCCGGGTTGCCGGCTTCCCTGTTGGGGGCGTCGGCAAGGCTGCACTTGCCTTCGCGGAAGAGCTTCAGGGCCTCGCCGACGGTTTGGTTGTCCATGTTCTGGACGACCGCGATGCCAGCCGCCTCCAGGGCCTCGAAGGCCTTGGGGCCAACGAAGCCGCTGAGCACGGTGGCAACGCCGGCGTTGGCGAGGTGCTCGGTGGTGGCGATGCCGGCGCCGGTGGCCATGATCTGGGCGTCGCCGTTGTCGAGGTAGGAAATCTTGGGCTCCTTGGCGAGGTCGCCGTCCGCAAACTCGGCGAGCACGAAGCCGCCGGCGCGACCGTAGCGGGGATCCACGGCATCGCCCAGATCCGGGCCTTCGCTGGAAATGGCAACAATAAGGGACATGGTCTTTCTCCTTCGGCGTGCGGCGCCGGCAGCAGGGTCAAGCAGGGCAAAGCTTCCGCCTTCGATGCGCAGGGCCTTGCCGGCGACGAGCGCCTCGGCCACCGTGCGCCTGGCCTGGGCCAGGGTCCGCCCGAAGGCGTGCCGGGACACCCGGCAGCGGGCCGAGGCCTCCGTGGCGCTGAGACCGTTCAGGTCGGCGAGGCGCAGGGCCTCCAGGCCCTCCACGCTGAGCGTGACCTCGTCGAGCGCCGACAGGGGCACGCCGCAGGGCTTGAAGTAGGTGGCGCCGGGCGTCTTTTCGACGTACCGGCAGTGTCTGGGCCTGGCCAAGAGCGCCTCCGCAAGCTGGTTTCGAAGCCAAGCTAAGCTTCTTTTTCGATTCGTCAACCTCGCGGAATTCTTGCCTTTCCTGTCTGGTTTCGCTCAAATGAGCGAAATTGCTGGCAAAACGGGGCCGCTGGCGGGGGCAAAAAAATATTTTTCAAGGAAAGTTGGCCGGGGTCCGCCCTTCAGGAAAGCGGCGCCTGCGCCGAACAGAAGAAGCGCATGGCGCAAAGGCACAAGGCCGTCCATGCCAGGGAGCAGACATGAAGCGAGCGCACTTGGACGACATGACGCGGGGATGGCTGGTCGGCGACTTCAGCCCCTCGCTCTGCAGGACCAGCGAGGTCGAGGTGGCCGTGCAGCGCAGGCAGAAGGGCGAGCGCGACCCCAGGCACTACCACAAGATAGCGACCGAGCTTGTCGTCGTGGTGACAGGCCGGGTCGCCATGAACGGCGAGGTCTTCGGCCCGGGCGAGATCGCCGTGGCCGAGCCGGGCGAGCCCATGGATCTGCTGGCGCTGGAAGACGGCACGGCCACGGTCTGCGTGAAAGTCCCGGGCCCCCGGGGCGACAAGTATCTCCTGGAAGGCTGATCTCCGTTGCCATGGATTGCCGGCAGCGGCGGCGAGGCGCCGGTCAGGGCGCTGGGCGCAGCGAGTGCGCAGAACCGTCCGCTTCGGCCTTGGCCGTCTGGCCTTCAGCCGGCTTGGCCGCCCCCTGCTGGGCCTGCGGCGGGAGCAGGGCGCTGAGGCTGCCCTTGAAGATGACCCTGGTGGAGACCTCGTCGGCGAGGTCGCCCATGTCCATGAGCTTTTCCAGCATCTCCAAAAGGTAGTAGCGGTCGTGCTCGCAGCCGTCGGCGAAGTCCTTCTCCAGCTCGCCGGACCGCATGTATTCGGCAAATTCCTCGAGCTGCTGGGGCGTCAGCATGGCGTGCTCCTCCTTGTTGCGTGCTATCCTCTGCCGGCGCTGTGCGCCGTCCTGCCCTCTCCTACCAGAAAGTTCCGGCTTCGTCCTGCCTTTCCTGGCTGCAGGATCGGGAACCTCCTGCCTGAAGGCTGTCCTGCCTTCCTGCCGCCGGCAGGGCCCCGTGTCCTCGGGGGGGCTGCCGCCGCAGTGCCTCGCTGGCAGCGGCGACGTCGGCGGTCCTGCAAGCAGGAATGGCCCGGCCTGCCAGGGCCGTAGCGGGAGTTCGGCAGCGCTATGGTCCGGCAGGCCGGGGGAGGGGAAGGCGGCTCAAGGGGAGGAGCCGCTGGCACGGCGGGAGGCTGGGGGATGCGCCCGCCGAAAGTCGTGCCGAGGCCTTAAGGGCGCGCCTCAGGCAGACCGAAGCCGCTCGCCGCAAAGAAGGCCTGGCCCTGGGGCTGGCGGGAAAGTCGAGGAAAAGCAGGCCCTCGCCGGGACTGGTGCCCGTGGTTCCCTGGGCTGCAGGAAAGACGGCGGGCCGCTTGCCGTCGGGCGCGCAGGCCAGCATCGCCCCGCCTGCGGTGCGCAGGATGCCGGTGGCGGGGGCAAAGGCTCGTCTCCGCTTCCCCTCGGACGGCAAGGTCCATGCTCTCTGCGCCGGCGGCTACGACGAGCTCTGCCGGCGCGCCCTGCTCACGCTGGCGCAGCAGGGGAAGCGGGGCGCCGAGGCTGCCGGCGCAGGCAATGCGGATTTCGCCGGCGCAAGGCGCCGGAGGGAAGATCGCGGTCGCCTGTGCGGCGAGTGTCAGGGCAAGGGCGGCGGCCGGCGCGGCTGGGGGGCAGGCTGCGAGGAACAGTTCAGGGAGGGGGGAAGGGCATGGGGACTCCAATGGCAGGGCCGGTGCGGGAGACAGGCTCTGCCAAGTGTAGCATGCAGGCCAAGCCAGGCAAGCAAGGCACGAAAAGCGGAAAGAAAAGGCCGGCGCCGTCCCGGGGCTGGACAGGGCCAGCCTGCGCAGACGCCGCGCGGGCTGGCGCCGTCTTGAAAAGCGCAGGCTTTCCACCTAAAGAAAGAAGCCATGATGCACGCACACGCCTTGCTCCGCTGGCTCTGGCCGCTCCTGCTCGTCTTCCTGCCCACCTGGGCGGCCAACGCCTTCCTGCCTGCGCCCGCAGGCGCCTCCCTGCTGTGGAATCCGCTCGACATCCTCACGGCCTGGCCTCCGGCCATCCATGCGCTCTTCGCCTATTCGGCCTCCTTTGCCTGCGGCTGCCTCCTCATGCTCGCCATCTGCCTCTTCTGGTGGCTGCGCTTCGGCGGGGGCATCTATGCGCTCCTGCTCTTCTGCGCCAGCTTCATGACCGGCCCCACGTGGACGGTCTTTGTCCGGCTCTGGCACTACTTCCAGGGATAGCGGACATGCAGGGATCAGCGCTTTCGGCCGGCAGGGCCGCCTGGTACATAGCCTGCCTTCTCCTCTCCCTTGGCGCGGCCGTCGCAGCGGGCCTGCTCGGCCCCTGCCTCGACTGGTCCATGCTCGAGATAGGGGTGCTGTGCCTCATGCCGGCGCTGCTCGTGCTCGACGTGGGCGCCATGTGCGTCCACGGATGGGCCTGGATCAGGCTTGGCCGCCTGCTGCCAGGCTTGGGCGCAGACGCTCCCGGCCGCCCGCTTTCCCAGCTGGCCTGGCTTGCCGGACTGCATCTTTCCACGGCCGGCTTCGGCGTGCTGCTGCTTGCCTGCCCCACGGGCGGGGTCTGGATGACGGGCGCCCCGCTCCTGCGCCTGCGCGTCGCCTTTCTGGCTTGTGCCGTGCTCGGCTTCCTGCTCGCGCTCGAGACGCCTGGCATGGTGGCGCGGCTCTTCACGGATCTGTGCCGGGAGGCCGGCCGGCACGGCCCCTCCGGCCCCGCCGGCGGCTCCGGCGACGCGGCTGGATCGGGCGGGCGCTGACTTGCGCCTCAAGACGGCACGCCAGGCATCAAGGAGGTGACGCCATGACCCCTTCCCAGTCCGCCAATCCCATGGCCCTGCGGGGCATGGTCACGACGCCCCACTACCTTGCCAGCGGAGCAGGCCTCGACGTGCTGCGCCGCGGCGGCAACGCCGTGGAGGCCGCCATCGCGGCCTCGGCCGTGCTGGCCGTCGTCTACCCGCAGATGTGCACCCTTGGCGGCGACGCCTTCTGGCTCGTCTGGGACGCGTCGCAGAAGAAGCTCGTCGGCATCAACGCCTCGGGCCGCGCAGGCCTTGGCGCCTCCCGCAAGGCCTACCTCGAGCGGGGCCGCAGGCGCATTCCCGCCAGGGGCTGGCTTGCCTGCAATACCGTGCCTGGCCTCGTCTCGGGCTGGGAGAAGGCCTGGGAGCTCGCCTTGGGCATGAGGGGCCATGCCATGGGCGGCCTGTCCTGGCCCTCGCTTTTCGAGGACGCGCTGGCCTACTGCCACGAGGGCTTTCCCGTCTCCTCCTCGCTTGCCTTCTGGCTCAAGGCGGACACCGCCCCGTCAGGCCCCCGCCTGCAGCAGGATCCGGGCTTTGCCAGATGCTTCCTGCCTGACGGCCGCCTGCCCGGCGAAGGGGATGTGCTGCGCCAGCCGGATCTGGCCGCCACCCTGGAACGCATCGTGCGCCACGGGCCCCATGAATTCTACGAGGGCAGCATTGCCGCGCGCATCGCCTCCGCCATGCAGGCCCGGGGCGGCCTGCTGGCGCTTGCCGACTTCCAGCGCCACAGGGCGGACTTCGTGGAGCCCCTGCGCGTGGACTACCGCGGCTTCGAGGCCTGCAACCTTCCGCCCAACACCCAGGGCATGGCTTCCCTCGGCATCCTGAACATCCTGGATCACTTCGACGTCCAGGCTCTGGGCGAGGGCACGGCGGACTACTGCCACCTGCTGGTCGAGGCCACGAAGCTCGCCTTCGCCGACCGCGACCGCTGGCTCACGGATCCGGACTTCCAGGACATTCCTCTGGATCGCCTCCTCTCGAGGGCGCACGGCCGGGAGCAGGCAGACCTGGTGGACATGGCCAGGGCCAGGCCCTTCGCCAATCCCCTCGATCCGGCGGGCGACACCGTGTGGTTCGGCACCATGGACCGCTGGGGCAATGCCGTGTCGCTTATCCAGAGCGTCTACTACGACTTCGGCAGCGGCGTCGTGCCGGAAGGCACGGGCGTGCTCCTGCAGAACCGGGGCTGCTACTTCTCCCTGGATCCGCGCCACGTCAACTGCCTGGAGCCGGGCAAGCGCACCTTCCACACCTTGAATCCCGCCATGCTCCTCAAGGACGGCAGCCCCTGGCTCGTCTACGGCACCATGGGCGGGGAGGGCCAGCCCCAGACCCAGGCTGCCGTCGTCACCCGCATCGTCGACTTCGGCATGAGCCCCCAGGCTGCCGTCGATGCGCCGCGCTGGGTCTACGGGCGCACCTGGGGCGCGGATGCCAGTTCCCTGCGCCTCGAGTCGCGCTTTGGCCAGGACGTCGCCAGGGAGCTTGCCCGCCGGGGCCACGAGCTCGCGCCCGCAGATGCCTACGATTCGGCCATGGGCCATGCCGGCTGCATTCTCGCCGATCCGGTCTCGGGCCTCATGCGGGGGGCCGCCGATCCGCGAAGCGACGGCCTTGCCTGCGGATGGTAAGGCCTGCGTTCGGCAAGACCTGCGTCTGGCGCCTTCAGGAGGGGAACAGGAAAGGCGCAGAACGGGGGCATGACAGGCGCAGCAACGGCACACGGCACAGAAAAAGGCGCGCTCCCGCATGCCTGCGGAAAGCGCGCCGCATTGCTTTCGTGGCGCTGGGAGCAGCTGCCGCTCCAAGCGTGGGGACAAGCCTACTTGGCTGACTTGGCTGACTTGGCCTCGGCCTTGGGCTCGGCTGCGGGCTTGGCTTCGGCCTTGGGGGCCTCGGCCTTGACGGCCTTCTGCTCTTCCTTGAAGGCCTTGAGGGCCGCCTTTTCGGCGTCAAGGCGCTTGGCCTTGAGGCTTTCTGCCTGCTTCAGCAGGGCCGTGAGCTTCTCTTCGGCCGCCTTGGCGGCTTCCTTCTTCTGCTTGGCGATAGCAAGCGCCTGCTGGGCCGCGGCTTCAGCCTCGGCGGCCTCGGTCTGCTTCAGGTTGAAGTCCTCCCGGACGGCGCTGGCCTGGTAGCGGGCCTGGAATTCGGCCTGGCCCTTGGGCGAAATGTGGCAGGGACGGCAGCCGCGGAAGAGGGCGAAGCGCACCGGATCGGCATTGAGCAGCTGCTTGTGGCAGCTGAGACAGGAGCGCTCGTGCTTGGAGTGGAAGGCCTGGTAGACGCTCATGGGATCCGCTTGCCTGGGGCCTGACGTGGCGTGGCACTCGGAGCAGGGCGAGTAGATGCCTGCGCTGCCCTCTTCGTGGTGGCAGGTATGGCAGGGGACTTCCCGGTGGGTATTGTGTTTGAAGGTGGTGTGGAAGTGTCGGTCGGCAGAGTTGTGCAGCTCTATGGGCTTGCTCATGGCCTTGCCGATTTCCTTGACGTCGCGGGCGTCGGCGGTGCCCTGCACGAGAACGAGGGCAAGGGCTGCCAGAAGAAGGACGATGTGCTTCATGAAGGCTCTCCTTGACGCGTCGCGGCCACCGGAAACGCCGCGCAGCTGGCGCTGCGGCAGGGGAAGGCTAGCCACTGTCTCCCCCGCATGGCCCGGGCCTGGGCGCGCATGCAGTGAAAAACTCCCGCATCCCCGGACAGCCGCGCCGCCCGGTCAGATGCGGCCTGAACCCCGATGCGACCTGCAGAAGGCCGCATGACTTTTCTACAACCAAAGGGCTTTTGGGGCAATAGCAATTCCGGATTTGCCCTGCATTGCCGCGAGCTTAGCCGAGGAACGGTCCGGAACTGGCGGGACCGGGTCTTTTGCGGCAGAATAGGACACATGCTTTCAGGCAAGGGAGGATTCATGGAACGCGGCGACTGGCGCGGAAAGGGCTACAGCTTTTTTGCCAACACCGGGTGCGAATTCTTCCCCTGCCATCCCGGAGCCGATCCCGCCAACTTCAGCTGCCTCTTCTGCTACTGTCCCCTCTATCTGCTGGGCGAGCGCTGCGGAGGTGGCTTCCGCTACCTGCCAGGCGGCGTCAAGGACTGCTCGGCCTGCCTCTTTCCGCACCTGCGGGAGAACTACGGGGCCGTCGTCGCCCGCTACGGCGAGATTCTGGCCGCGCTGCCGAAGCCCGGGGACAAGGGCGAAGCCTCCCACGCCGAACGCTGACCTGCCATGCGCCCTCTGGGCGCCAAGGAGCCAACGCCATGCATCCTGTCCTCGTCTACCTTGCCGCCAAGGCCGTGACCCTCGGCGCCTACGGCTGCTGGCGCGTGGCGAAAAAGCGCCGGCGCGAGCGGGAGCTCTGGCGCAGGGCTGGGCCGCTCTACGACCTGCATCCCGACGGCTCAGTCGCCAGGCCCGGCGAGGACTGCGGAAAAGACGGGACATGCGGAAAAGACGAGGCCTGCGGAGAGGACGGGGCCTGCGGAAGAGACGAGGCCTGCGGAGACGGTCAGGACCGCGCGCCGCAGGCGCAGGCTCCTGTTCGGAAAGGCGGAGCCGGGTAGCGCCAGGAAGGTTCTCGGCATCGCGGCAGGGGCCGGATCCCGGAGCGTAGGCAAGGAGAATCCATGACACCAAAGGCCGTCGCCGCGCTCCTGCGCGGTGCAAGCAGGGGCGATGCCGACGCCATGGCGAGGCTTGCCCACCGGTACCATGCCGGGGACGGCGTCCCCAAGGATCCCGACCAGGCCCTGCGCTGGGCCTTGGCGAGCGCGGATGCGGGAAGCCCCCGGGGCGCGTATCTGGCGGGCCTGATGCTTGCCGAAAGGAACAACCCCGACGACGGCTCGCTCCAGCAGGCACAGATTCTGCTCAGGCAGGCCGCGGACGCCGGCTATGGGCACGCGGACGAGGTGCTCCGCATGCTGCGCACCGGCATGGTGCCCAAAGAGCGCGCCGAAACGCTTGCTTCCCGGCAAGCCGGTTCTCTGCATGCCCAAGCCCAGGGTGCCGATGCCGGAGAGGCGGATTACGCCAGCGGGTCCTCCCGCCTGGAGGCGGAGCGCCGTGCCGGCGATCCCGAGGATCTCTTCGGGCTTGGCTGCGCGCTGCTGGACGGCGACGGCGTCGCCAAAGACGTCGAACGTGGCCTCAGCCTGCTTGAGCAGTCGGCGTCCCAGGGCTGCGCGCTGGCCCAGGTCGTGCTCGCCGAAGGGCATCTCAAGCGCGAATTTCCGGCATCGGATCCGGCCAGGGGCGCGGAGCTGCTCGCCCAGGCTGCAGCCTGCCGGAACGCCCGCGTGCTGGCGCTGTGCGCGAGGCTCTACGAAGAAGATCTGGAAGGCTTGACGCCCGACCTCAAGCGGGCCAGGCACTGCCTGCGCCAGGCAGCCGACATGGGCGATGCCGAAGCCCAGTTCCTGCTTGCCCTCAAGCTTGTCTTGGGCGAGGGCATGCCGAGGAATCCCTCCAGGGCCGCCGGCTATGCCCGCAAGGCCGCAGCCCAGGACTTTGCGCCGGCCCAGCGCCTGCTCGGCAAGATGCACGCCGACGGTCTCGGCGTTGCGGCCAGCCTGAAGAAGGCGTTTTTCTGGTTCAGCAAGGCTGCCGAGGCCGGCGACGAGGATGCCCTGGTCCAGAAGGCCCTCCTGCTGTCCGAGGGCAGGGGATGCCGCCAGGACAGGGTCCAGGCCTGCGAGATTCTGGAGGGGCTTGCCATTGGCGGAAGCGCGCAGGCGGAATGCCTGCTCGCAGGCGTGCTCTGCGAGAGCAGGGACAGCGCCGAAGCGGGCCGGGGCATGGCGATGCTGCGCAGACTGGCCGGCAAGGGCGACGTCATGGCCCAGTCGGCGCTGGGCGTCAGACTGCTCAAGGAAAGCGCTGATGCCGATCCGCAGGCCGGAAAGGCATCCAGGAACGAGGCCCGTGCCTGGCTGGAAAAGGCCGCTGCCAAGGGTGGCAAGGCGGCTGCGCAGATGCTGGCGGAGTCCTTCGGCATGGCGCCCCCAGTCCGCCCGGACGAGACGCGGCGCCCCAGGCGCCTGCCAGGCCTCGCACGGCTCGGTTTTGCGAAAAGGAGGAAGAAGCAATGAGATCGAAGGCCGTGGTCGCGCTCCTGCGTGGCGCAAGCAGGGGCGATGTGAACGCCATGATCAGGCTGAGCGCCATGCACCTCTACGGGCGGGGCGTCGACAGGGATCCTGCCGAAGCTCTGCGCTGGGCAAGGGCGGCATCGGAGGCGGGCAGCCTTGAGGGCGCCTACATGGCGGCCACGCTGCTCCTCGCAGACCGGGAGGGCGTGCGTGGCGGGGAGCATCTGGCGCAGGCCGAGGCCCTCCTCCGCAAGGCGGCACAGGGCGGCTACGAGCCAGCCGTGAAGGCGCTGCGGCAGCTTGCTCCAGCCGGGAAGGCGACCGCCAGTGCCGGAGCGGACGGTTCCAGCGCCGTCGCCGCCGGCCAGGCAGGGCAGGAGGAGGCCTGGCAGGAGCAGGTCTACCGCAAGTTCGAGGCCGATGCCGCAGCCGGCGATGCCAAGGCCATGTACATCGTGGGCTGGTCGCTGGTGACAGGCGATACGTTTCCTGGCCTTGCCAAGGATCCCGCCAGGGGGGTGCGGCTGCTTGAGCAGGCAGCCGAACAGGGCCATGCACAGGCGCAGATCGCCTTTGCTGAGCTGCTGCTGAACGGAAAGCACCTGGAGCGGGATGCGGCCAGGGGCGCCTTCTGGCTCGACAAGGCCGCGCAGAGTTCGGACGAAGAGGTGCTGGCCATGGCCTGCAGCTTCTACATGCACGGTCGCGAGGGCCTGCCGGCCGATGAGGCAAAGGCCTGCGCCTGCCTGCACCGGAGCGCGGAACTCGGCAGTCCCGAGGCGCTGTACCAGCTCGCCCTCATGCTGGCCGAGGGCAGGGGGACGGCGAAGGATAGCGTCAAGGCCGTCCGGTTCGCCCGCAAGGCCGCAGGCCAGGGCATCGTGCTGGCCCAGCATTTTCTGGGCGACTGCTACTGGAAGGGAGAAGGCGTTGACGCCAGCATGAAGGCAGCCTTCTTCTGGTACGAAAAGGCGGCCAAGGCAGGGGTGGCCGCGTCCCAGAGGAAGATGGCGCTCATGCTGGCCGAAGGGCAGGGCTGCAGGAAAAACGAAGCCCGCGCACGGAGGCTGCTGGAAGAGCTGGCCTCACGTGGCGATGCCAAGGCGGACGTCCTGCTGGCGCGCCTGCTCTGCCGTGCCGGCGGCGAGGATGCGGCCAGAGGCATGAGCATGCTGCGCGCCAGAGCTGAAGGGGGCGACGGCATGGCCCAGACCGGGCTCGCCGAAGAGCTGCTTTCTTCCGGCGGCAAGGCCAGCGGCGAGGCCCGCTCGTGGCTGGACAAGGCGGCCGCGCAGGGCGTCGAGCTGGCGAAGGACCTGCTGGCCGAGCATTTCGCAGACGGCGGAAAGGGATAGCCGTCCCGGCGCCAAGGCCGTCCTGCAGGCCTTGGCGCATCCCGCCGGCATCGCGCGCGCCAGGCGGCTCGGCAGGCTGGAACGGCTCTGGAGAAATCTGCGGGGATATATTGACATTGAATTTCAATTTCTATATCTTCTTCTTGAACGAAGGAAGGGACGAGCGGCCCGCAGGGCCGGCGCGTCCCAAGGCATCAAAGTCAGCATCAAGCCAGGCATCAAGGCTGTCCGGAAGCCGGCGGCACCAGCAAGAAGGAGGCATCCATGTCAGTTACCCTCATAGGCGGCATCGACAGGCTCAAGCAGGACTACATCCGCAAAGCCCGGCAGAAGGGCGTGAACCTGAAGTGCATCCTGCACGACGTCCCAGATCTCAAGGCGCGCATCGGCACGCCCGACGCCGTGGTCATCTTCACCAAGCAGATTTCCCACGAGGCCAGGCGCAAGGCCATTGAGCACGCCAAAGCCCAGAACATCCAGGTGCACATGCTCCACTCCTGCAGCATCTCCTCCTTGTGCGGCTGCTTTGCCTCCCGCTAGGGGCGAAGGCGCAAGGCCTGGCTTCCGGCGGAGGCCAGGCCTTGGCAAGGCCGTCCTGAAGCGCGCTGTGCGCTTTCAGGACGGCCTTCGGCGTTTTCGGGGAGAAGGACGCTGTCCCTGACAGCATGGGCAGGTCAGGCTCTGCCGGCAGGTCTGGCAGGCGGTGAAGACGAAGAGAGCGAGGCTCCTTTCCCCTGGCTTCGCCATTGCCAAAGCCTGAGGGAAGCAGACCGGCGGAAAGCCCCGTGCGTCGTTGCCGTCATGCCTGAAACGCCAGCTGATCGCAGCCTCCATGGAGAAGGGGAGCGGGGCAGGCCTGCGCGGACCGGCTCGAAGCAGCAAGGAAGCGTCCGGTCCGGAGCGCTTCGGTCTGGTTAGGTTTCGGTCCGGCGGGTTCCGACCGGCAGGGTTCGGCCAGGACCTCTCCTGTGCGGGGCGCATCAACGCGGCATCATCGCAGCCAGCGCGCAAAGGTGGCCGTTGCCGTCAGGGCGTTCCGGGGAGGGCCTTGCGCTGCTCCAGTCCTGTGCCGAGTCCGTCGAGGCGGTCGGTCCTCAGCCGGGTGGCCGGCGTGCCGCAGGCTGGTCGCTGCCGGCCAGCCGCTGCCGGAAGCTTCCTGCCGGAAGGCCGGCGGCGCAGCTGCCTTCAACCAGGACAGGCTGCAGCCAGACACGAGGCAGCCTGGCTGCCTTCAGTCGGAAGGCGACGCTTGCGCGGAGGCTTGCCATCCTCCCCGCTTCCCTGTCGGTACCGGCAGCCGGTCCGGCGTGTCCGGACAGAGGCTCAGGCCGCGCTGCCAGGCGCCGTCCGCTTCAGCGCTGCCGCTGTCGGTCGCGGGACCGGCGGCAGAGGAAGCGTCCGTTGCAGGATCGGGACCTGGCGAGTTTGCCCTGCCGCCTGCGCAGGGTCGGCTCCTGTCGCTTCGGCAGAGCCGAGGCCGTCTGAAGCCCGCAGGAGGGGCGTGGCGTGGCCCGCAGGGTGGATTGCCTGATTCTGCTAAAATGCCCAGCGAAACAGGGCGCGGAAGTCCTCCACCACGAGAGAAAAAGTGACAAGTCCTTAGAATACAAGGCATATTCTGCTTCTTTCCCCTTGCTTGCGCGATTCGTGGAAAAAAGGTAGAGTTATTGCGCGATAAGGGAAAACACATTGGAATACTTCAAGAAAATGTCCTTTGCGCGAAAACCTGAGCTGGCTTTGACCGCGAGCTCGGACAAAGCTTCAAGTGGCAGGCGAAGAGCGATCCGCTACGTGAAGGCAGCTTGAAGGCGCACTTGAAATACGAGAGCACAAAATTGTGCTTTCTGGTAAAAGTGCTTTATATCAAGGTGTTGCCAGTAACACGATCCCGAAAAATGGATGGTATCGCCAGCAGAAGCCACCAAAGCCCCTTGACGGCGGAGGCTGGGGCTGCAGGGTGGCTTGAAGTATGGGCCAAAGAGGCATTTTTGCCTATTTCTGCCGTTTGCGCGATTGTCGCGGATGCGGGATCGAGGTGTTTTGGCCCTGCGGGAGGCCTTGCCCGCAAGGTGGCGGCGTTGACGCTCCCTGTTGCCAGATCGGCGCTGCATCCCCTGCTGCTGGGGGCCTGCCGGTGCGAAACCTGAAGCAGGCATGGGAAGCTGCCGTTGGCCTCTGCCGTCGGGGGGCTGCCGATGCAGCCGTCACGGAAGCGGCCTGCCCGCGGTCTGAACCAGGTTCCGAGCCTTCCTTCCGGGTCTGCCATCAGTCCCTGCCCAGAGGCGTCTGGACAGCGCTTGAACTGGTGTGGGCAGTGATGCCGGCCTGCCTTCGCGGCCTGGACGGCTGCCGGCATGGCGCCGCTGTCTCTGGCTCGGACAGCACGAGGCAAGGCAAGGAGCGCAGACTATGCCCCAGCGAGGACTGTCCGCCGGAATTCGGCCGGCAGGGCTTGCAATGCGTGGCAACATCTGTACTGTAGCTTTGTTGCAGGACGCATTGCCGGCAGCCCCGGCCCGCCTGCTGAACGCGCCGTCCCGCCTTTTTCGCTTTGGGACGTCGGAGACTGCATCACTTCCCGTCATGACTGGAGGCTGACAACATGTCTGAGCTTGAATCCTACACCGAAGTCACGACCGAGAGCTGGGGATCCCGTCTCAGGGACTCGCTCAAGGGCATCATCTTCGGCATACTGCTCTTCCTTGGCGGCACCGCCCTGCTCTGGTGGAACGAAGGCCGCACGGTCAGCGTCGGCGACGCCATCAACGAGGCCGAGCGCGTCGTCGAGGAGCTGCCGGCCGTCGCCAGCGTCGATCCCGCGTTCGACAACAAGCTGGTCCACGCCTTCGGCCGGGCCGAAACCAAGGCCGGCGTCAAGGATCCCGACTTCCCCGGCATCGAGGTCAAGGGCATTGCCCTGCGCCACAGCGTCGAGTTCTACCAGATGGTGGAGCACAAGAAGACCGAGAAGCACAAGAATGCCGGCGGAAGCGAGACGACCGTCACAACCTACACCTACTCCAACGAGTGGGTGTCCCATCCCGTGACGCAAAGCTTTGCCAAGCGTCCCAACAACAACATGGTTCTTCTGGACGTCAAGGGCAGCACCACCTATGCCCAGGACGCCACCCTCGGCGCCTACGGCCTCGACAGCAGGCTGGTGCGCGACATTGGCGGCGAAAAGGCCCTCGACTGCGGCTTCACGGACGAAAAGCTCCAGCGCCTGCAGAACGCCCTGCCGCTGCATGTGAAGAGCGGCCGCCTGCTGTGGAACACCGGTCCCAACGCCCTCTACATCGGCGCCGATCCCAATCATGCCCGCATCGGCGACGTGCGCGTGAAGTTCTACTACGTGCCTGAAAGCGAGATTTCCATCCTGGCCCTGGCCTCCGGCGGCGTCTTCAAGACCTGGAGGGCCAGCAACAACCAGGACTTCTTCCGCGTCGAGCTCGGCAAGCAGGAAGTCCCCCAGATGATCCAGGGCGCCAGGGACGACAACGCCATGATGTGCTGGATCTTCCGCGCGCTTGGCTGCATCCTCGTCATCGCCGGCCTGCGCATGATTCTGGCCCCCATCTCCGTGGTGCTGGACGTCATTCCCCTCCTCGGCAACATCGGCGAGATGGGCATCTCCCTGGTGGCCGGCCTCATCGGCTTCGCCTGGTCGCTCATCGTCGTCGCCATCGCCTGGGTGCGCTTCAGGCCTGTGCTGGGCGCCATCCTGCTCGCCGCGGCAGCCGCGCTCATCGCCTTCGTGATCATCCGCGGACGCAGGAAGAAGGCCCAGGTGCCCGGCCAGCCCATGGCCCCCGGCATGCCCGGCCAGCCTATGCAGCCGCTTCCCGGCCAGCCCGGCGGGCAGGCCCAGTCCTTCCCCGGACAGCAGGGCCAGCCGTATGCGCCCCAGCAGCCTGCGCCTTCCATGAAGGAAAAGCTCGGCGGCGCCCTGCAGCAGCTCTCCAATCTGGCCCAGCAAGGTCAGCAGGGCCAGCAGGGGCAGCAGACGCAGAATTTATACGGCCAGCCCCAGGCTCCGTACGGCCAGGCCCCGCAGGGTCCCTACGGCCAGCCCCAGGCTCCGTACGGCCAGGCTCCGCAGGGCCCGTACGGCCAGCCCCAGGCTCCGTACGGCCAGCCCCCGCAAGGCCCCTACGGCCAGCCCCAGGCTCCGTACGGCCAGGCTCCGCAGGGTCCCTACGGCCAGCCCCAGGCTCCGTACGGCCAAGTCCCGCAGGGTCCCTACGGCCAGCCCCAGGCTCCGTACGGCCAGGCCCCGCAGGGTCCCTACGGCCAGCCCCAGGCTCCGTACGGCCAGGCTCCGCAGGGCCCGTACGGCCAGCAAGGCCAGTATCCCGGCCCCCAGGGTTCCGGACAGGGTCCCCAGGGCCAGTAGACGAACTTTCCGCCACGTCCCTGGCGGAGTGCATTTCGGGGCGGGCACTCTTCAGGCCTGGAGAGCCCTCTTATCTCCAGGCTTCCCATTCTGAGGAGCAGCCCCTTCCGCGAGCAGGCAGAGTCACCTCCTTATCTCCTCTGCAGCTGCTCACCCGCGGGCGGTCTTCTTCAGCCGTTCCAGGCGGCGAAGCCACAGGCAGTTTCACATCTCCTTTTCTGTCTGTGACTTCGCCGCTCTTCTTTTGCCGGCCAGGCCTGCCATGGGGCCTGCGCGGCGTGCCCAGCCGGCAGGACGCCAGATCCAGCCGTCCTGCCCCAGCCGTTCTGTCCCGGAGTCGCCTCGGGCCTAGCCAGAATGCCGGCTGTGCCCGCCTTCCTTGCCGAAGCGGATTGTGCTAGGCTGAAGACCTGCGGCGCAGCGTTTCAGCCCGTCGCCTTTATCCCTCTGAGAACCTTTTCCCCTGCCGCTGGCAGGGGCTTTCGCAAGGAGTGTCGTCATGAAGAAGCTGCTCGCTGTCCTGTTTGCCCTCGGCCTGGCCGCGCCTGCCTTTGCAGGCCAGCCCGGCGTGCTGGTCGTCGATCCCGACAAGGCAGGCACCAACGTGCGCGACGCGCCCTCGGGCAGGGTGCTGGACATCATCCCCTACGCCTCTGCCTCAAGCCCCGACAGCGTCAAGGAGCGCCGCGTGGTGAACCTGCTTGCCAACGAGGGCAAGTGGTTCAAGGTAGCCTACAGCGGCGGCGAAGGCTACGTGCACCAGTCCATGCTCGGCGTGTGCACCTCGGCCACCGAGGACGGCGATCCCGTGCTTCTCAAGGCGCCCCGCGACAATGCCAGGAGCATGGGCCGCGTTGCCGACGGCACCCGTGCGCGTCCCCTGGCCTTCTTCATGCAGAACGACGTGGCCTACCTCAACGTCGAGATTCTCGAAGGCCCCCGCAAGGGCACGACGGGCTGGCTGCCCGAGCAGGCCTTTTCGGCCAATCCCTACGCCAGCTGCTGGCGCCGCTAGGCTGGCCGGCACAGCGCAACGATTCTTTTGCCGTCCGCAGGAAAGGCTTCCTGCGGACGCGCATTCTGCTTTTCTCCCTGCGGCAAGCCGTCGTCCCGGAGCAAAGGAGTCCCTGCCTTGACCTTCAAAAATGCCGTGGCGTCCTGCCTCCTCCAGTACGCGAACATGCGCGGCCGCGCCTCGCGCTCGGAGTTCTGGTGGTTCCAGCTCTTCATCTTCGCCGTTTCCTTTGTCCTCTACCTGGCGTCCTTCCTGCTGCCTGACCGCTACTACAACTTCGGCCCGGTGCTCAACAGCTTCTTCTTCATCGCCATGGCCATCCCCCTCTTCAGCGTCTGCGTGCGCCGCATGCACGACACGGGAAGGGGCTTCCTCGCGGCCGTGCTGATCTGCGTGCCGGTGCTCAACCTGCTTTGCCTGTGGTGGGCGTCCAGGCCGGGCGATCCCAGGGCCAACGCCTACGGACCTGCGCCTGAAGAAGGCGAATAGGCGCTTTGCCGCCCTTGCTCAGGGAGCGGGGAACTCCCGCTCCGAATCCGGCGTCCTGACCTGCTGGCCCTCTTCAAGGGCCGATATGCCTGCCGTGACCACCTTGTCGCCTGGAGCTATGCCTTCGGCTGCGGCGAAGCGCGGGGAAAGTTCGCGCACGGCGCCGATATTCCGCCTGTGCACCCTGCTTTCGCTGTCCACAATCCAGACAAAGCGCGCATCGCCGGTTCCGCCGAGTGCCGTGCGGGGCAGGAGGACGGCCGAGGAAGCCTCTCGCTCGAGGGTGCCGGCAAGGGCGCTTCCCAGCGGCAGGACAGCGAGATCGCCGTCGTCAAGGCGCGCCTTGGCCCGGAAGGTGCGGGTCATGCGGTCGGCCTGGGGCGAGATTTCATAGAGCCTGGCCTTGGCGCAGACTTCGCCCTGGGGCGTCTCGCCGCACACGCGCAAGGCCGAACCCAGCCCCGTGCCGTCGAGCACGAGCCGCTCGGGCAGATCGAAGACGGCATCGAGCGGGGGCGCCTGCGCGATGCGAAACACCGGAACCCCTGCGCCCACGTTCTCGCCGGCCTCGTGGAAGCGCTGAACCACCACGCCTGCGGCTTCGGCGCGCAGTTCGCACCAGCCAAGCTTTTCTTCGGCCTGGGCAAGGGCCGCCCGGCTGGCCTTGGCCTGCTCCCTGGCCTGGGCCTCCTGGCGCAGGTCGAGATCGTAGGTGTTGCGCGAGACGCCCTCCTTGGGGAGGAGCGCCCGGGAGCGGGACGCGCGCTGGCTGGCCTGGACCGCAAGGGCCTCGTCGGCAGCCAGCTGGGCGCGGGCGGTCTTGACGTCGTTGGCAGCCAGCTCGCTGTCAAGGCGGGCGAGGAGCTGGCCCTTGTCCACCCGGTCGCCAGACGAGACCAGGCGTTCGGCGATGCGGCCTGCCATGCGGAAGGAGGCGTCGGCCGAGGAGGCTGCCTTCAGCTCGCCGGCAAGCCGGGGAGCCGGCTCGCTGGAGAGCGTGGCCGTCATCCATCGGACGGGGCGCACAGGGCGCACGGCTTGGCCTGAATCTCTGGCTGGGTCGGTCTCGCAGCCTCCGAGGCCGGCGCCGAGGAGGCAGAGGAAGGCGCAGAGCGCGCGCTTGGCAAAAGCGGAGGCGGGGCCAAGGCTGCGTGCCTGGCCTGCCTGTCGCGGCTGTCGTGCTTGGCGTGGCTGGCGCATGGCGGCATTCTCCAGACTGGCGGTTTGGCGGTTGGCGGGGAAGACTGAAGGCGATACGGATGGGACGGATGAAAAGGATGGTACGGATGGTACGTCTCGGCCCCCTGCCTGGCAAGGCCGCTAAAAATGCCGCAGCGTCTCGATGCCCTCGTGAAGCAGGCGCAGCATAGACTTGGGCAGGGTGTTGTCCCAGTGTCACGTCGCATTGGCGGCCAGCCAGACGGCAAGGAAAAGGCCTGCCGTCGCAAGCGCCATGCTCCACCAGGGAAGCCTCAGGCTCCGGCGTCCCCAGCCGGCACGGACTTCAAGGCAGCCCTGGCTTGGGC
>JAEEGL017418922.1_pt1 | contig 22810 bp, 14 predicted proteins | sample 9134231 | NCBI WGS metagenome assembly JAEEGL01 (sample SAMN16246548, study PRJNA631951) | gut metagenome | biome: gut microbiome; feature: rumen; material: fiber-attached | host: Bos | place: Iran: Karaj | collected 2018-10 | reverse complement strand
TGTTTTTCAAAATGTCAGCATTAAAAACAAGTATAGTCTTGCTGATGCAATTTGAGACCTTTCTTCCGCCCGAAATAACTTCTGATCTCAGGGCAGTCATAATATAAAATTTTGACATAAAATGATATTTTTTATTTGTTACATAGCAGAGTATATAAATTATAATCAAAATGTCAATACATATTTTTTCTACAATATTGCAAAAATTTTACAAAAATTTAAAAGTAATTATCATTTAAATAATTAAAAAATTGAATGTTATTTTTATTATGAATATCTATATTAGCGATATCTTTTCTGTATTTTTTTCGTGAAAGTTTTATAGCTGAATTAGCTATCAGTTTTCTTCCATATATAATTTGATTCTGCGTTATTGCACTTATTATAGAAATATATTTGATTATACACGAGAGTAAAAGGAGAAAAAAGCATAAATGAATAAGAATATTTTTCACGATTATAATAACAATTCTAACAATTTGAATTTGAACTATGTACAGTTCAGAATTTTTCTGATTTTATAATAAAGATGATGAATCAATCCGCTTAAGAGAAAATGAGGGATGAATTAAAGTCTTTTATGCAAACATTTACTACAAAAACATAGATTATGAATCACTACAAAGAAAAATTATTGAAGAGGAGCCTGATATTGTAGTTTTAGTTGAGTTTTCAGACAATCATGAAGATGAAATGAAAGATTTCTTCAAAGAAAATTATCCATACATAAATAGAAATTCTCGATCAACTATGCTTGCATGAGACGCTGTATTTAGTAAGATTCCATTGGAAATAATTACAGAAACTCATAAAGTTGAGGCATGAACACGAAATTATAGCTATATGAAGATATTAGATGATAGATATGAAGATTGAATTGAATTATATGTAATACATACATCGGCACCCGTATCTAACAAAAATTTTGAAATGAGAAATGAACAAATTAGTAAATTATTATCAGATTTTTTGAAGTATCATAAAAATTGAACTCCTACTATGGTTATATGAGATTTTAACTTGTCTCCTCGGTCTTATTTCTATAAACAATTTACTAAACATATAAATATGTTGAATGCGCTTAGTTACCAATCTCCAAACTACACACGAAGTTTGTTCCAACAATGAATTTTTCGTTCTCATATAGATCAATTATTCATTTCACCAGAAATCAAAATTTCTCCAATCACAGTCGAAGATTTATCATGATCGGATCACCGCTCATTTACATTCAGTTTTGGGATTAATTAAAACATAGAATTATCTCTGGATCAAATCAAACTACGCAAAATTCCAACCCATGAAGGTACTTTATGTCATCTTACATATTTTGCATTTCGATCACTTTTCAAAGGAGAAATTTTATTCAGAAACTCAGTTTCTATTCCAAAAGCTGTAGCATAAGGAAGGGTCTTATCAATAAACAATGGATCATCTTTTAATAATAGTTCTATCTTTTTTTCATCACAGCTTTTTATAAAGTTTCTATAACCAATAAGTTGAGATGCTAGAGATGCTCATTTATCTGTAAATTTAAATTTTCATCATCAATATATATATCATCACAAAAATATGCAAGAGAACAATAGTATTATAAAAATTATCCAAATTAAAATATTAAAAGCAATAGACATATCGGATAATATTAAAATTACACAAGAAAATAGTAACAATACGAGAATATTATAAAGATATTCCCATTTTTTTGATAATGTTAGTCTAGTTATCCATCATTTTCTAATTCAATGTTCTTCTAAATCCTCTAACATTAGAGCGTACCTTAATTGGAAAGATTCTTCAATTGTTTTAACGTTTCACATAGCAAAAATAGATTCGAAAATTTCTGTTTCAAATAATGGACGAGCTAAAGGGATATCATCTTTTTTAATTAATTTAATGTATTCTTTGTTTGAATCTTTTCATACAAATGTTTGTATATCTATTAATCATTCATATTTCCACTGATAAATCAGGCTTGTTAAATCTGTTGGCTCTACTTTCAAATTATACAATAATCACGCTTCCGCTGCATTGATTCATTTAGGAGGAGCATATTGCACAATAATTGGATATTTTTTTTTAAATTCTTCTCACAAGAAAGCAGGATTATCTTCTCTTTTTTTCTTGATTTTTTTTAAGACAAATCCTGCAATTACACACGAAACAATGAAAATGATTGTATCTAAAAAATATCATGAAGTTATTATGTCTTTACATATAAGCAGGAAAGCTAAAATTAATACACAAATTATGGCTCATCTACTATCATTATAATTTTTTCATATATTAAAGTAATTCATTATATAGGTAAAAAACTAAAAAGAATTACCGACTCTTAGAACCTCATCATCCACCTCATCATCCACGAGAGAACCCTCATCAAAAAGATGATCAACTGGAAAATCAGCTACTTCTGCTATAGCTTCATCAAGAACTATAAGATCATCCTCATCAACTATTTGGCATAAAAAATATTCAAAGTATAATGATTAAAAAAGTAAGTATAGAACTTAAAGAATCAGAATCAGATAAAATATTAGAAAGAAAAGAAGAAGATGAAGATGAATAAAAATTCGAACTATTTCAATTTGAGCTAATATGTCATAATAAATTAGCTTGCTTATCATGATCAAAAGTAAAATAATCCTTTGGAAATTTTATAGCTAAAGTGATTCATTCTCCAGCATTCAATTTCTTATTATACGATATAATAATTTTATCTCATGCACTTCGGTCTATAGTTCAATCAAAATCTTCAACAGTTGTGGTTCCCCCATCTGTAGTAATCAAAAAATCATTATTACTGAATCAATTATAAATTTTGGGTAACTTTATTTCGGCTTTGACTCTATTTATATTTGTATCAAAATCATATCAAACCAAATTCCAATATAATTCATGATATCACTTTCATGCAAAATTTCTGATTAATCAATAAACTGAATAAAAAATTGGATAAACTTTTTTTCATATTATTTCCACATTAGGATCTCAGATTTTAATATTTATACCTCAATCTTCGTTATAGGTAGTAAATTTATTTCAGTCTACTCTAATATAATCCAGATCTATATGAAAATTTGAGTCTTCAACAGTATAATTTAGAGGGATAAATCTAACGATTCAATGTTTCTTTTTCAAAAAATTAGTAGTAAAAGTTTCAGTTACATCGATGGTTCAATCAATTTTTACATCAGCTTTTATGTCCAAATTAGTATATTCATAATTTTTTGCTTGAGTGAAATTTCATATTAAGAAAGCTCAAGAAATTCAAAGAATTATTAATCAAAATTTTCTAAAATTTTTCATCTTTAAAAAACAAAAATAAAATATACATATCATTATACTTAAAGTTTTCTGAAAATGCAAAAAATATCAATCTTTTTTAAGGATAAAAAAATCTGTATAAAAATTTGCATTTATTTTCAAAGTGAATAATATTATAGCGAGAAAGGATTTTAATTTTTCTGAAAACATAAATGGAAAAAAAACAAAATGCATTATTGTTGAGTACAGATACACTACCAAATTATGGGTTGGATTTGATATTCTCGATAGCTAAAGCAAATGGCTTTGATGGTATAGATTTGGCAATGCGAAAATGATTTGATGCTTGGGATGAGGAATATGTTCAAAAATTATCATTAGATCATGATTTGCCAGTATATATTGTACAAACTTCAGCAAAATTAAATCAAAAGGAATTGGATAAAGCACTTGATATATGTCAGGCTACTAATTGTGATACTATTTGTATTAATGCTCCTAAAATAACAGATTTTAGAGTTTATGATTTTATTGCAGATAATTTGAAAACTTACAAAGAAAATAATCCAGATATCCATTTTACAGTTCGTAATCCAGAAAATAGTAAATTATTTGCACTACCAATTCCAGAGTATCGTTTTAGTAATATTATTGATATAGTAAAAAAGTATGATTGTTATATTGGATTGGATATTGCAAACATTGATATTGATTCATTTGAAAATGAATTTGTTCGTAGAGCGGAAGACTATGCACCTTATATATCTGTAATTTATCTTTCAGATAAAAGTAAGAATGGAAAAACACATTTAATTCCATGAGAAGGAACTTTAGACTTAAAAACTTTTTTTAGAAGGTTGAAAAAAAGTGGATATTCTCGTCCGATGAGTATAAAACTAGACTTAAAACCAACTGAGTTGGCAAATAAAGATAAATTAAGAAAACAATTCAAAAAAATTAGAAATTATTATGATAAGTTTTTCTTAAATTTAACGGATCTTGATGAAGATGATGAATTGGATTGAATATCTAATAATAATGAAAGTGAAAAAGTAGATAAGAAAGTGGAATCTGAAGTAGAATAAAGAATTCGGATTAAAATGATAAATCAAAGAATTTTTAAGCCTAGAATTACCATAAAAGTGGTAGTTCTTTTTTTGTAATTAAAATTTTATATTTATATTTGAAAATTAAATTAAAAAAAATAAAAATAAGTAAAGAGAATATTTTTCTGATTTTTCTTTATATTTTCTAAAAATATCACATGAAAATCGTTATTGACCGTGAAAAACTCGTAGAAGTATGCGATATCGCATCTAGGTTCGTATCCAAAAATTCTACATTACCAATTTTGCAGAATATTTACATGAAAGCAAGTATCGATACTCTAAACATCAGAGCTACAGATATGGAAAAATATGTAGATATCGAGATTCCATGTGAAATTAAATTAGAATGAGCGATTACTGTAAATGCCAAAATGTTTTCAGATTTACTCAAAACTATTGAAGAAAAAACTATTGAAATCTCAGTAAATATGCAAAATAACGTAATGCAAATTACATCTGCTGATGATGATTTTACAATCAACGGAATCGCTGCAAGTGAATATGTAGCATTACCAGAATTGATGAACACTACAAATGTAAATATGGAAACTCAGACTTTCATAAACTGAGTAAATATGGTAGAATATACAATCACAGAAAAGAATTTTTCTCCAGTACTTACATGAGTATTAATCAAAACTAAATCTGAATGAGATACAAAGAAATTAGTTTTCGTTTGAACTGATTCTTTCAGAATCGCAGAATTCAAAATCCCTGCAAATGTTGAGTCAGATTTTTCTCTTCTTATTCCAAAAACTGCCATAAATGATATTTCATCTATCGCTCAATATGCTGTAAAAGGGGAGTCTCCAGACATGCAAATGAAATATTCAGATAACTTAATCTGATTTGAATTCACAATCTGAGATATCAAAATTTCAGCTACATCATTGTTAATTCAAGGAAATTTCCCTGATTATGAAAGAGAAGAAATTATGCCAACTCAATTCAACCACACAATATTAGTAGATAAAACTTTATGTGAAAAAGCTATCAGAAAAATCTGAATTCTTACTAGAGATTTAAATAACTTCATCCAAATCGAAACTCAATGAGATAGTTCAATCGTTATCTCTTCATGAAAGACTGATAAATGAGCATGAAAAACTAAGATTAATGCAATCATTTCATGAGATCCAATTACATTTGCAGTGAACTGAAGATATATTACAGACTTCATCAAAATGATGGAATCAGATGAAATTCAATTCAATCTAGTTACAGATCAAAAACCTATGATTATCACTGACAAATGAAATGAGAATTATAAATATGTAGTTAGACCTTTGATTACAAATTAGTCCATTCATAAATTGTAAATTAAGTCTCCCTTAGAAAAGGGAGATTTTTAGTTTATCATTCTGAACGTTAGCTTGTTCAGCTAATCCGGATGAAAATCTAGGAAAACTCAAAGTAAATGGATTCTTCGGCTATTGCCTCAGAATGACAGAGAATCCCTCTCAGCACAAAGCAGGGTATCCCTTTTCATAAAGAGGAACAAATAACTATTTTTTCTTCACTCTCTCATAACCAAGCTGACCACACGCTCATTTAGCTTCTCTTCACATAGATTCACGAACCGTAACAGTAATTCAGCCTTTTTCTAAAATTCTTTTAAAATTCTGAATAGATTTTTCACTAGACTCTTTCAAATCAATTACAGGATTAGCATTATAAGGAATCAGATTTACATGAGCTAATCTATCTCTCAAAAGTTCAACCAATTCATCAGCCAATTCAGGTTTATCTGTGATTCACGCAATCATAATATATTCATAAAAAATTCTGTTATCAGTCACTTCCACATATCTATCAATTACTTCCATCAATTCATCCAAATTATATCTTCTCGCAATTGGCATAATTTTCTCTCTTAACTGCTGATTTGGAGCATGTAAACTAACAGCTAATTTTACGTCCAAATTATCTTCAATCAAACGTTCAATTCCTGGAATAATTCATGCGGTAGAAATCGTTACATGCCTACGTCATAGAGAAAATCTATCCTGCTGAAGCATAATCTCCACAGATTTTTTTACTTCATCATAATTCAAAAATGGTTCTCCCATTCACATAAAAACCACATTTCTCACTCATCGATGTGTTCAGTCTTCCTTCTTACCGAAACGCTTAAATATATAAGCATTAGCATACAAAATCTGACTTATAATTTCATCCCAAGTTAAATTTCTAGTAAATCATAATTTTCCAGTTACGCAAAATAGACAATTAACAGGACAACCTATCTGCGATGAAATACAGAGCGTAATACGATTCAGCTTTCTTTTCCCATTTTTGATATATTTTTCATCCTGCCAATGATACATAATAATAGCTTCCACTGTATAACCATCTTCAGTCTGAAATGCAAATTTCGTCGTAGTTTCAGCTTCCACTGTTTCCATACATTTCAAAGAGATCGGAGAAAAATCCGCTTTTAATTCATCTTTTAGCTGCTTCGAAAGGGTAGTCATTTCATCCCACTCAATATGCTGATTTTTAAATAATTCGAAAAAAATCTGTTTCACTTTGAATTGTGGAATTTTATGTTCTTTCGCTCGGATTTCTAATTTTTCTTGGTCAAATAATACATTCATTTGAATCTATTTTAAATTAAATTTATCTTTAAAGGCTAATGTCTCTTTTTCTAATTGATGATCAGTATATATTTCTCTATTTCATCATGAATTGGTAGAATAAACAGGAATATCTGGCACTATATGAAAATGTAAATGGTCAATACTTTTACCTACTTTTCAATTTGCTACACCATCTCTGAGTAAAAGATTAACCTCACTATGAATCGTTTCCATTATTCTCATCCATTTTTCAATCGTTAAAACTAAGTCTCATCGCTCTTTTGGAGTAATTTCTGATAAACGAACCAAATGTCTATTAGGCACTATCAATATATGATCCTTTATATACGGAGCTCTCGCAAGAATCACTGTGAAATGTTTTCATTTTTCCAAAATATATTCTTTTTTTATATCACAAAAAGGACATTCATCTTTCAATACTTTCAATAAATAATCATCGTATTTCATATATTTTACATTAAATAAATGTAAAAGTTCTAATAGAAATATAATCGTTCACCTCAAAAAGGCAAACTGATTTTTTATAATATATTATATATGTTGTTTTATATTTGTCAAATTTAAATACATAAAATTATTTCTGATTTTTTGCAAAAAAAAAGAAAAAGGACTATAATATAACTGTAAAATTTAATATATCGATTTAAATGCCACAACAAACACCAAGAAGACAAAAAGATTGATTAATAATTATATTACAGTCTCTTATACCATATCGAGATCAGGCTGAATGATTTTTAGAAATAATTCAAAGTACTGATAATGAAGAACTTGAAAATAAATTAATCAGCATAATATTTCAGCAAGTAAAAACGATAAAATCAGATAAAGAAATTGAAAATATAAAGAGAAGTATAAGAGATATACAAAATAAATATGAGTATAAAGAAAAAGAAGATAAGGAAGATGCAGAAAAGCTTTTAGATAATTTTATAGATAGTATGTAAAATGCCATGATTAAGAGAACGTATAGATACAAATAAAAATAACCGCATAGATATAAGTGCTCAATGTAATGAGATAAATAATTTTATATTGGATAAAAAATTTTGAGAACAAAATTTAAATGAATTATGAAAGCATCTAAATAATCTAGGATGGAATGACAATTTATGAATAAAAGATGCATTAGGATCATATTTTACTACTCCTGAGTGGAGAAGTCTTAATCAAGGAATAAAAAATAAAGTATCAAATAATGAACCTCTTTCAAAAAAAGAATTGAGTTTATTGTATCTAGAAATGATATCATGATGCGGGGGAGCTTTTGGGCAAATGCAAATGATACCAGGAGATATAAAATTTGATTCAAGACAATCTATAGATAAAATGTGTAATTGAAAACTTATTGCTTATATAAGAAGTAAATTTCAGAACCCTTTATATATATGAAAAAAGCCTAAGAAAATAGATTTACCAACTACTACACAAAAGAAGAAAAAAGTGACAATAAATCCTGATAGAATGAATGAAGCTCAAACTATTTGATGAAGTGTTAATTTGCCTGAAAATATTTGAGAAATAAAAGAAGAGTATTTAGACTTAGAGTGCAAAAGATTAATTCAGCGAGCTAAGGATAATTATGGAAACGAGACAAATAAAATAACAAGAGATTGAATGTCGAAATATGGTCAAAAAACAGAATCAGAGAAAAAAGCTTATATTAATTACAATGTTTTATTATTTGCATTCGAAAAGTATAGCGAAGCTGTCATAAGAGAACAAGAAAAACTAATAATAAAATCGTGATATACAAATTCAGCAGAATTTGAAAACCAAGTAAAATTGATGGAGGAGTTTTGAAATGAAATTAAAAATAAATATCCGTGAATTGATAAAATTTTAGAGAAAATAAAAAAATTCGAAGATGAAATTAGACAAAATGAGAAGAAGTATTTTAAAAATGAGCAAGAAACGAAAAAGGCTGAACAAAATTTTAAAGAATTTAATAAATATATAGAAACGAAATCGAGAGAATATAAAATTAGTGAAATCCAAGACTCGCTTAATAAAGATCCACAAAATTGAGAAGAAGCAAAAAAATATCTACAAAATATTAATATTTTACTAGCATTTCAAGATGACATATCAGAAAAGAATAAAATGTATGGAGACAATATTTCAAAATATCAAAATTATTTAAGATGAGCTTTATCAATAGAAAAAAAGTACAACATTCAACAATATGAAGATATTTTAAAAAAATACAGTCAAGACATCTCAAAATGGAATAAAAAAATCGATTTTAAAAAATATAATAATTATAGAGAATGATTAGACCGAAAATTAGAAGCTTGATTAAAAAATATAAATAAACTACAATGAATTATAACGAATCCACAACATAAATATTTTCCATTCGAAGAAATAAGAGATGCAGAAATACAAAAAAGAATAAAACAAGAAAGTATAGATAAAATATGGAATAAAATAAAAGAACTCAGCCCTGTTTTATACTACAAAATAACAGCTATTGCGGGTTGACGAAATGGATTTATAGATGCTACAGTTTGAGCAATATGATCACTTGAAATAATGTTAATGTCAACCATCATAAATATAAGATATTGAATAGACAATGCTTGATTATATTTTACTGATACATGAGATAAAATAAATAATTTATTTAAAATACCTATATCTTCGGGCATAAACGCACCTATTTATGATCCACAAACAGGTAAGATTAACCTAAATTTTGATAATACTATTTATACAACTCAAAATGCTTTATCTCAAATGCTCATACTCATTTATTGATGATGAGCTATGGGGAAATGAATAACAAAAGCTTTTTCAATTTGAGAAAGTGTAGCTTGAAGAGCATGATTATTTTCTATGTCATTTATATCCCAGGTATGATGAATTTATCAAGAAGCTATTACGAATTGATTAACCTGATGAGAGGCTCTATGATATAGTATGTTAGCAGCGTCAGTGCAAAGTTGATTGGAATTAGTTAGTCCTAATGAGGTACTACTATGAAAATGATCATGAATAGCTAAAGAACTAATAAAAAACGCTTGTAAATCTTGATCAAAGGAATCTCTAATTTTATTGTGAAAAACTTTTACTAAAAATGTATGAATTGAAATAGCAGAAGAAAATTTCCAAGAATCGCTGCAGCTTATGACATGAAACCTAATAAATATGGCAGCAAATTGAACACTTTGAGGAGAATTATGAGTAGATTGGAAACGACAAAATTTTGCATCAACAGCTATAATAACTACTTTAACAACATGAATAGCAACAGGTACAAGTTGATGATTACAAATGAGAAATTTAAGTCAACAATCAAAAAATGAAATAATTAGACAGATAAAAAACGATAATTGATTATATAACGATGTAATGAAGATAATAGAAAAGGGAATTAGTTGAGAATTGAAAATCCCTAGTGTAAATATTCAACAATTACAAGAATTAAAAAATCAGTTAAATTTATGACCAAGTAGTGAAACGACTCCAATTATAGAAGAACCTAATGCTGATTATTTCAACTGAAAATCTCATAAATTTGATGTTACAGAGGTTCAAGCTCGTTGAAATAGTGAAATGATGGACAACGTACTAAAAGAAATAAACGAGCAAAATAAATCAGAAAAACTTAGTGAATTAAGAAAAACTATATTAGAGCAATATAAACAAGCTACATGAGAAGAAATTAATCTCACAGACGAGCAACTTCTCTCAATTCTCGATGCACATGAACAGGATTGAAAATTATGAGAACTTACATTGTGACAGCTAAGGCAAAAAGTAAAAGTTTTAGACGAAACAATAACCGATCCAAAAGTTAGAAGATTCTTACTTGAAGCTGGATTCTGTGGAATGCGAAAATTCTTAGGAGTAGAGACAGAACAGGATATTGAATTGGAAGATCCGTTAAACAATCAGATTGATATTCCGTTGGGCAATCAGATTGATATTCCGTATTCAGACAAATATTCGTTATGAGATGATATAATAATATTTGAGTGAACACCAGTTATTGCTAAAATTATGAAATATACCTATGAAACTAGAGAATATACAATAGAGTGGATAGATAATAATTGAGCAACACATACTTGATTAATAACGGAAGATCAGATTGATAGTGATGAAAATGAAGTACGTAACAGTATAGATTATGATGATATTTATCATAGATGAGAGCAAGTTTATATAGAAGACAATTGACGAAAAATTGTTTGAACGATAACTTCATGTTATGATTCTAATTTTTTAATCGAACGAACGGAATGAGGAATAAAAAGGAAGAAAATTTGTACAAAATCATATTTAAACGAATATAATCAATGAGATGATGTAACAATTGCTAGTCCTGGTGGTAATTATGATAATGTATGAGTAGCTATTCCAGTTGACGTAAATACTAGTTCTGGTGGTAATTATGATAATGCAGAGGATGTTATGATAGTTAATAATGATAATGTATGAGTAGCTATTCCAGTTGACGTAAATACTAGTTCTAGTCGTAATTATGATAATGCGAGTGAGGTTATGCTAGTTAATAATGATGTTGCAGAAAGAGTTGTTGATGATGTTAGAGCTGTTGAAGATGTTGGGATTGGAGTCGTTAATGGATCACGTAAACTAGATTATAATGAAAAACTTTGGTTTAATAATTTACCAAAAACAGATAAAGCAAAATCATATTTGGATAGAAGATTTGAACCACAAAATAAAATTGATTTATGAAATTGAAATTGTTTATATATAACTGATAAATTCATTAATTCTAAAGGGAGACCAATAATCCTATGATATGCAATAGAAAATGGAGTTATCAATCTAAGATTTTTTTATAGAAGCAATTCAGAATGATGCTGGAGATCTTGTCCTTGAAAAAGAATTGATGGTGCTTATTCTAAGTGAGAGTTTATCATAAATTCTTCTTATGAAACAACAACAAAAGTAGATCCTAGAATTTGAGAAACATTTGATAATTTAACTGAAATTCCATATGAATTTGGATGTCCTATAATGGAATCAGGAGCGATATGATACGAAATCCTATTAGCGGAAATGAAAACATCTGTAATGGTCGACAAAAAACTTTTCCCTGAATTAGAAAATAGTGCTGTTTATTTTTATAAAGATAGAAGGTCATCTGATGTTATTGATTGATATAATAAGATGATACCTAATTGACTCGATTTTCAAAATATGAAATTGAATCCGAGAAAGGCATATACATACCAACATGATTATTTATGATCTGTAAATGTACAAGTGTGTACAATTAAACGGAACTGAATAGATTTAGATTTCCATTTTGCTAGAGCAATTAATTCCCCAGATAAAATCCGAATAGAAAATGTAGTATATTCAGATGCTAAAATAAATAGTTTTTGAGTATACGACAAACAAGTAAATGCGGGGCCTCTTGTGGCTAAGCCAATAGATTATGATAGACAGGTACCATCAGATCGAAATGGAGTTAGATATTGATCTTCCTATATGGATATAAGGGATCTATACCAATGAAATCCAATTATACAGTGGTATAAAAACAATATTATGTAATATAACAATAAACAATTAAAACTTTTATAAATTATTTAATTCAATCACATCATCCCAAATTTGCATATCTTGAATCTCTTTATTATGCGTAACTGTATAGAATTTCATAGTTCTCTGTTTTACAAAATTATTAATCATTTCAGAAACTTTTCAAACTGTATCTACATCTAAATTATTAATTGTTTCATCCAAAAATAAAAGGGGAGTATGCAAATATGAAGAAACAGCTAACATCCATACCAATTTCAAAACAGTTCTTTGCCCTCCACTCAGGCTTTTTACTTCTCTTTCTCCTTTCGAATCGATTACTTTAACATTTAGTTCGAGTTTATCGCCATTTTCATCTATCTGCATTTTCAAAGTATAATCCACACATTGAGAAAGATAATTATTTATCACATCACTCAGAACTGGCAAATAATCATCCAAAGCCAAAAACACAATTTCTTTGGAAAGGATAGAATACAAACGACCCAATTTCTTTTCATCCTCCTGTAATTGTTTAGTCAGATTCTTATTATTTACACTATCTTCAACTAACTGCTCAATCTGAGAGATAGTCTGAAAAATCTGTTTAATTTCATTTTGTTGCTCTTGTAATTTTGAAGAGTTCGATTTTTCTTTTTCAGACTTCACTCATTGAATTTTTACATTCAAATCATCAATCTGCTTATCCTGCTCCTGCAAAGATTTCTCTAAATGTTGCAGCGAAGTTTCAGCTGCCACTTTATCTTGTTTATATTTATCCAAATTTTTACTTTCTTCCTCTCGCTGAAATAGCTGTTTATCAATAGCCTGAATTTCACTCTGAATTGATTCCCATTCACGATAAGATTTTTCCCATTCTGCAAATCAAATCTTCATCAAATATTCTCTCAAAGAATCAGAAAATTCTGTTTGTTCTTTGATTTTTCTCTCCAAATCTACCTTCAAATCTCATCATTCAGGATTTTTTTGACTTTCAAGTTCTTTAATTTTATTATCAAAATCTTGTTTTTCATATTCAGATTTCATAGTTTCCAATGTCTGATTAAACTTTTCTTTATTCTGAGAATATTGTTCATATTGTTGTTTATTTATCGCATTAATATGAGGACACTTTTTACATAAATCAGGACAATCAAAATCCGCAGTTTCAGCCCACATTTTATCCAGCTCCTCAATTCTAGTTTGCTGTAACTTAATTTCGTCCTCTTTTCTGGATTTTAATTCTTTCATTCTTTCTACTTCATTATCATGATTTGTTTTCCAATTTTTCGCTTGTAAATCGATATTTTCTAGTTTCATTTTTTCAGATTCAATCAGAGTTTTTAATGATACTCATGCATTTTTTACAACCTGTAAAACATCAAAAGCTGATTTCAAATCCTTTGGCATTTCCAGTCCATCAAAACTAACATCATTTTCAGCAGATTTATTCCAAAATTCAATCAACCCAGAAAAATCTGAATATTTGGCATTTGAACTTAAGGAATCTGATTTTTGAAATAATTCCATTTTCTTTTGTTTCAATTCATCTCACTTTTTCGCATCAATATTCTCAATCTTTTTCTGTAGATCAGAGATATTTGTTTTAGTTATCTGAATATCCCTTGAAATTTGTGATTTTTGCTGATTTAGAGCTGAAATTTGCTGATTAAACTCACTTAATTGTGCATCCAACTTTATCACAGCATCCATTTTAGTCTGAATCAAATTTTCAGTCTTTTCAAAAGGGGAGCGATCCAATCAAGTCAAACTAAAATCATTCAAAGAAATCTGGTCAAAGAATCACTCAATATTCTCAAAAAATTCATCATTCACAGATAAAATATTTTTTAATTCATTATCAGATTCCAAAGTCTTTATATTATTCCACAAAGATTTTAAATTTGCTCTCAATTTGTTATCTTGCAAAGAATGGTCCTGCAAAGTTTTCAATTTATATCAGACTTCTTTTTTCTTTTCCTGAACTTTTTCCTTCGCATCATCAATTCAGAGCAGATTGAATACATTTTTGAGAACAATAAGCCTATCAGCAGGTCTCATTTCAAAAATATTATCCGCATCCTGCAAAAGGAAAACTGTACTCAAAAACACCTCTTTAGGAGGTAAAAGAGCTTCTAATGAAGTCTGCAAATCTGTTTCATTTTTAAAAGTAATCTCTTCCAAAGTCCAGCTCCTTCAATTTTCTTTTTCAAACTTCTCAATCACATTTTCTCACCACTGCAAAATCTCATTATTTCAAGTCAGATTTTTGATATCTTTTAGTAGATTCTCTCAACTATAATCTATAGTAAACAACTGAGAACTACAGCTATCATTTCCAGCACTTGTATGCTTTAAAATTCTTTTCACCAAATAATAAGCTCAATCCATATCAAAAATCAGACTAATTTCTCCATTTTTACTCTGAAGATTTAGCATATTTCTGCTGCTATCTTTATATAGTGCATATCTCGGAGCATCAAAAAATAAGAAGCTTTTTCCACTTCCAATCGGAGCTTTTATCAAATATTTTCATTCATCAAAAATCAAGGAACAGCAGGTATCCTGGAATGGTCAGATATTTTCGTAATATGCAACTATCAGATTTATCATAAAAAACTACTTTAGAATAAACTAAAGTAGTTATAAAAATCTGCTATATAATTTCTAGTTATAAAAAAGATACTCACACTTCGCAATTTCAAATATATAAAAATATTTAAGATTAATCTAGTTTAATTCTCTATTAATAAAATTAACAAACTCTGATTTATTCAATCCCTGAATAGAATATTTATTTTTTTCAATTAAGATCTCTTCTTTTTCTCTATAATTTTCCATCTTAGTTCAAGCTAAATTTCAATTAACATCAATAATAATACGGTTTAATCACCTATTCCTACACATAGAACGTGCTGTCATGGCAATTGAAAGAGTTTTTAATTTATTATTTAAATTTTTAAGTCAACATCGTTCACCTCTTATAAGAGATCATAAAGGATAAGATAAAGATCCCTTTTTGAAAAAATAATCTTTATTATTAAATGAAATATTAACAGAAGAATCTCATACCAGTTTTGTAATCATTTGTTTTCATGATTCACACAAATTAATGATAGGTCCAGAACTTATTTTAGGTGGATTATTATTAGTTGTTTCATATTTAACATAAGGTTCACTTTTTCTCATTCTCATAATTTTATTACCATTTTTATAAAAATAACTATCTTGAACATTTTCATGTACATATACAGGAGTATTCGCAGATATACCTAAATTTTGTTTTTCACGTCCAGACATATTTAACCATTTCAATCAATATTGAGTAACATTTTCTGGATCTGGATTATAAGTCTCATTACGCCTAACTGTTGAGACCGGAGTCTCAACAGGAGTTTCAGTTAAAGTAACAGAATTCAATCTACCATCAAGCAAAACCGTCAAAGTATTCTTCCCAGGTTTCCCATCCTGAATTAATTTTGTAGCTCATGTAGGTAAATGCTCATTATAATTTTTCTGAAATTCTTCAACCCTATTTTTTGTTTCATCATCAAACTTTCCACTAATATCCACTTTTTTGCTATTATCATCAGCCTTATCATTCAAAAGGATCTGTACGGCAGCAATATAGGCTACATTGGATTGGAGTAGATTCCGGGCTTTTCATCTGCAACTATTTAAATATTTTTTAGCTTTTTCTAAATCATAGCTAACATCTCAACCTTCGATTTTTTTAATAAACATATTTTCTCATAAATCATTTCAAATTTTTGTAAGATTTTCATCACTTATTGTTAGCGAAAACTGATCATCTGTAGGCTGTTCTTGTCAATCTTCAATTCCCCATGTTTTTGTATTAATATATTTTCATTTATTTTTTTCTGATATTATCTTAAGTCATTTATCGTCTTTTTCTACATCGTATTCTCATTTTATTTCTTGAGGGGTTGCTAATGTGAATTTTCATTTCTTTATATTATTAGTTTCGTATTCTCCATCAAATTTATTTCAATTAGCCCAAGTGTAAGTTCATTGTCATTCCATGTTACCATTTTTAAATTCTCACATATATAGATATCAGAGATTATCTTCAACTCAACTCTTATATCAAAGTTCACTTATATTTTCTTGCCATTCATTTATCTTCACATTTTTGTTGTTTACAGTTATTTCAATGTATTTTTTGTTTGTGTTATCTGTTTTTTCCAATCATTCCTTAAATACAAACTTTCCATCCACAAAGTTTCATAGCTCTAGAGGATTTGATAAAATTTCTCTCAGTTTTATTTTCTCTTCTTTGCTAAGATTTGGTACATTTGGGAAAATGTCAGTATTCTGAGTAGTAGGTGCTGGTGTGGTAATTTCTGTATGCTGAGGAGTTGTGGCGGGATTTCCTCCATTTTCATGATTTACTGTTGGTTGTGTAATTGGTACTGTAGTCGTTGTAGTTTCTGTAGCAGCTGGTCCTGCTGGCCCTGATATATTTGGAAAATCTATTTTAGTGTAACCTTTGTTATCCTTCTTTTTATCCCAATTATCATTCCAATCTTCACTATTATTATATTTTATAAAATCTTCTAATGCATTTTGAGAAATTCAAAATTTTGATAAATTGACTTCATACCATTTACCGGATTTACTATCATCAGCTAATCTAGTTCATTTTTTGATTCTAACATATAATTTTCCATTATCTAACTTCAAATCTGGATTGTCATTTTTAAATCTTAAATTATCTATGTTTTCGTTTCATCTTAAGAAATTTGTGAAATTCAATAGAGCTAAGTTGTTTCAGAGATTGCTTCAAACTAACCATTTTCCGTCTAGAGTCATAGGTTCAATTGTTAGTCATTTTACTCATCTGTCTGTTGTAGACCTAATTACATAGTCTTCCATGTTAGGATTTCGTGCAATTCTTGGATTTCCAGGTAAATTTGCAGGTATTTTACTTTGTAAATAAGCAATACAAGAAGGATTATTTTTTAACAAAAGTTTTGCACCACTTTCATAGTTTATTGCTAATGGTTTTAAATTTCAATTCTGATCTAATTTTACTTTATATGTTTCGTTATTTACTTGCATTAAATATTCTCTATCTCCATTTTCATCTAATGTATTATTTAGAGCTTCTGGATTTTCTCAGTTATTTACATAATATAAAGCTCATCAAAATTTATCTGCTGGTGAACTGGTAGCGATTGAATGAACTTCCCCATTAACTGTAATTTTTTCTGGAGCAGTAGGCTTAGTTGCTTCTGGAGTTGCTGGATTTCAGGCTTCTTTTATTTTTAAGCCAACTTTTTTGCTTGTAGTATCAACTGTTGCAATAATTGTAATTTCTTTAGTTTTATCTCAACTTCTTACAACAACAGTTACCTCTTGTTCATCTGTTTTTGACTTATCTATTCATGCATTACCTTTAAATTCAGCTGTTGTTCCATTTGGAAGACTTTCAAGTAAATCCGCAGCACTAATTGGAGTATTTCATTGAGGTAAAGGTATTTCATTTTTTATTTTTACGCTTTTAAAAGGCTCTCCTTCTGTTCATTCACTAGGTTGATTTTTGAAGCCTTCAATATATTTTCATGTTTTTTCTAGTACTTTATTTAATCCAGCCAACGTAGTTTCTCAAAACTTTCAATCAAATTGTTTCGTTGATTCATTATATTTATTTTTTTTCTTAAAGGTTTCTTTGAAATTTCAATTACTTTCATCTAACATATTATCATCCAAATTATCAAAAATATATTGTTGTAGAAGTTTTACGTTATCATCAACAGGATTTTTAATAATATCTTGAATATTTTTCAATAATCTATTAGCTCTTTTGAGTCATTCATTATCCTTATATTGACTATCATTTGATAAAAGAGTTTTAAGAGTCGTTTCTTGTTTATTAATATTTTCTATAACTGTATTCACCCACTCAGGAGCAGTTTCCACCATTTTACCTTTATCATAAAATTTTCAATCTGTTGTTTTTCAATCTTCCAGTAATTGAATTGATTCATCATTAATATCTCAATTTATTCAATGTTTTCTATCTGATTCTTCTGTGCTTTCGTATCATTCTACTCCGAGAGCTGTCGCTAAATTAATCAGTCACTCATATTCTGTTTTAAAATTTTCTTCATTTTTATGAAAGTCTAAGACATTTTTAATAGAATTTTTTAAATTTTCTTTTTGATCCGGAGGTAAACTATTAATAAATCAGTCAAGACCATTATTTAAAATTTTATTTAATTCATCTCTAGCAGCTTTATCATTTTCTGGGTTATTGTCATTTTTTAACTCATTAATTTTTTGATTAATAGCATTTAATTTTTCAGAATAATCTACCTCTTCAGGCTTACCATTCCCCGTTTCTGGAGTTTCAAAATCTAATCTATAAAATTTAATTATTCACATATTCAAACCATTAAACAATTGCATTTTAGTACAATTAAAAAACTAAAAATTATCTATCAAATTATCCAGTTCTTCTAAATCTTTTTCATCTTGCATCTTACTTTCTTCTTCCATTTGTTTCATCTTATTCAAGGCATCCAATCACTTTTGTAATTTCTTTTTATCCATTTCTGATTTAGCCGTACTTACAGCTCATTGAACTGCATTTATCAGTATATCCAAAATATCATCTCACAGATTTCATTCATTTACTAAAATCTTTAATCCTGGAGCTAAATCCCGGATTGGTTCTAATTGAGTTAAGATTTTTTGTAAGTACTCTTTTTTATCCATAAATTTCAAAAGTCATAAAATTTATATATCATTATAACACAAAACACAAAATAATGCAAATTTTAGAGAACTTTTTTTATGTAAAAATATCAAAAAGAATATTTTAAATTCTGTATAACAATATTACTAAGTGTATTCAGCATTTAATTTTCACTGCAATTTATTATAATTTATATAATATTATGTGAATCAATTCTTGTAATCAGTTTTACAACCCATTACGGTATGAAAATTATTTATAGTTTGTTGATAAGTTAACGTAAAAGGTTTAGTAAATTCCCAAGGATTAACTATAGTAACAGTCTTTTTAATTGGATCAGTTCATATCACTGAATATGCGTGACTATGAGCTAATTTTATGTTTGTTCAGCTTACTTTGTAAAACGTACTATCTCATTTTTTATTAGGTATACTTCAAAGCACGGTATAATGTGTTAAAGGATGAAAATTATCAAAAAGTCTTTCTGTTTCTTTTTGATGACCTCTAATGCTAAAAAGATCTTTATCTGTGTTGTTTTCTCAAAGTAAAGTTCTTAATGCCTCACTTCATATTCCTCATTCCATTTTTAATCTATCTACTTTTCAATTTTCATCCATTGATGTTGCAGCTAAAAATGCAGTTTCTAAAGCTTGAATTCATTTGGGGGCATTTATAGGTTTTAAATATTTCCTATTCTTTTTAAAAAGAATAGGATTTCATTTATTATCAAATACGGCCTCATATTTTCCTTTTTTGCGGTTCCATCTCACTTCTTGTAACGGTTTTATTTGTGGTGGTATCACTTTTCATTCAACATAGAATCTATTCTTTTGAGGTTTAAGTAAGTTTTCACTAATAATGTATTCTTTTGCCTTTGTGTTTCAAAGAGGTATTCTTATTGAAAATTCTTGTTTCTCTTTATTGTATGAAACAGATGTACGTATAAAATGTTCATAAAGAGGGGACTGAAAAAGAGATCTTAAAGCTGCTACAAAATAACAATTTCAAACATTTCTTTGTCAATAATTCTCATTATTGTACATCTCCTGAAATTTAAGTATAGCATTACTTCATCAAAAATATTTTATAAAATTTTTTTTTGATAAAGTTGCATGATTTATTAAGCGCTCTTTTGCTCTATTAAGATATGCATTAAATTCTTTTATACTTTGTCCGTTTCAAGAAATAATGTATTTATCTAGTAAGGCATTAGCATCACTATTTTCACGTATTTTAAATTCTTTTTTCGAAAATATTGAATTAAAAATATTTTTATTTTTTAAAAGTTGATTATCAGGTTTGTCAGGGGTATCAGGTTTATCAGGTTTGTCAGGGGTATCAGGTTTATCAGGTTTGTCAGGGGTATCAGGTTTATCAGGTTTGTCAGGGATATCAGGTTTATCAGGTTTGTCAGGGGTATCTGGTTTATCAGAAATATTAAATAAAGTTTCTAAGATTTTACTTAATGTATTAGAACCAGGCAATCAATCTTCATTAAGATAATTTTTATCTCATTTTTTTAAATTATTAGTTTTATTATATTTTTCTTGAAAAAGCTTAACTCTACCTTTTGTTTCTAATCCAAATTTTCAATCCACTTTAATTTTATTTCAATCTTCATAATTCAAAATTATTTGTACAGCAGAAATCCATGCTCTTCATTCTGGAGTTCAATATTTTACTTTAAAATCTTTTCGTTCAATATTTTTAAGTGAGGTTAAATAATCTTTGGTTTTGTTTTTATTATAAGAAATTTTACCATTTTCATCCTTTTCTATAAACATATTACTTCATAAAAATTTTTTCATAGCTTCAAAATCTCAATCTTCCATAGCCCATTCCTTTTTTGCTACATTTTTGTTTAGATCATCAGTATTTCCTTGTTCATTTTGAACTATTTTTTCATTCTGAATATTCTTTAGAGCAATAAGTAAATCATTTACTCATTCTTTATCTGCGAACTTGGTTAATTCATCAATTAGAACTTGTAAAACAGAATTATCTGTTGAAAGTAATACATTTTTTAATCATTTGTTTAATTCTTTTTGTGTCGGATTTTTACTATTTTTTTCTAAAACTCATTCAATTTTGTCATTATTTCAATTATTGTCTTTCAATTCTTCAATTTCAGTGATTAAATTTTTTAAATTATCTTCTAAATTTAATAATCATTTATTATTTTTTAAATCATCATAATTTTTTATCTCTTGAGAAATTGTCATTTTAGTAATTATAAATAATAAATTATAAATTTGTATTAATTTATTGTATCCAAAAATCAAAATTTGTCAAAATTTTGATGACTTTTTATCACATCTTGAAATAAAAAATTAAAAATTTATTCTTAATTATAAGAAATAATTAAAAAATTGACTTATTTAATGCAGATAATTCCATTTCTACAAAATTCAAAATGACTGTCTCGTCGCAAAATTGTATCATTAATTCAAAATGGTCAGATTTTTTTGAATAATCAAAGAATTGAATCATATAAATCTGAACTAAAAAACTGAGATATTCTCACAATTATTAATGAGGAATGAAATAAAGAGAATATTACAATTTCAGAAAAATCTGAATCTCCAAAATGAAAATTGATTCTCTTCAATAAACCAAAATGATATGTAGTTTCCAAATCTGACCCACATAATGCTACAATTTACGAATTATTGCCAGAAGAATTTAAAAATCGATATTACATCGGTCGCCTGGATAAAGATAGTCGTGGATTAGTTTTACTTACAGATACACCAGCTCTAGTCCATCAATTCGAACATCCTAAATTCCAGATCGAGAAAGAATATCTCATTCAGCTTTCTTCTCCATTCAAAAACGAAGATAGACAAAAAGTAAAAAGTTGAATCATTGATGAATGAGAACAACTAAAATTTCTAGACATTCAACCTACCAAAGATTTACTTACATACAAAGTTATTTTAAACGAATGAAAAAAACGCCACATTAGAAGAGTTATCAAAAAACTTTGATATAATTTAATCGATTTACAGCGTATAAAGGAGGCTCAATATGAACTTCCAAAAGATTTACCGGAAGGAGAGTGGAAATGCTTATAAAAAATGTTCCCCTTTATGAAAGGGGATACGGCGAAGCCGAGGGGATTTTTATGCATCACACTTAAAAATCCTCAGTCGCTACGCGCCAGCTCCTTTCAAAAAGGAGCACAGAATAATTTATACATAATTTAGACCATGAAAAAATCTACAAAAATTACAATCTGAATAATTATTTTTATTCTGCTTTTAATCTTTTCTTTCTTTGTGTTTAAATATGGGGTATGAGAAAAAGAAAATCCAAAAATCTGCTGCAATAATATATGTTTTAATTTAGAGATTGCGGATGATGAAGAATCTCGTAAACTTTGATTAATGAACAGAGAATCATTGAGCGATAACAATTGAATGCTTTTTGTATTCGAAAATCCATGAATATATTCATTCTGGATGAAAAACACATTAATTCCATTAGCATGAATTCGAATAGATTCAGATTTAAAAATAGTGGATATTATAGAGATGAATCCATGTAATACAGAAAATTGTGAGATTTATAATCCAAAATCGAAAGCTCAATATGTTCTAGAAATTAATCAG
>JAEEGL012262261.1_pt1 | contig 22810 bp, 19 predicted proteins | sample 9134231 | NCBI WGS metagenome assembly JAEEGL01 (sample SAMN16246548, study PRJNA631951) | gut metagenome | biome: gut microbiome; feature: rumen; material: fiber-attached | host: Bos | place: Iran: Karaj | collected 2018-10 | reverse complement strand
TCAATCAAATGTCCGTTCATTAATCCTGCGCTGCTTCTTTTTCAAAAAGTTTCTTTATGTCTTCAACGTGTTTTTTACCCTGCACGTCAACAGGAATTTTTTCAACAAAACGCCATTTCTTTGGAATTACAACATTTTCAAAATACTTCATTAAAAAATCATGAAAATATTTATTGAGCACAAGTTTCGGCTCGCCTTCAAACTTTTTATTTCCTTCTGCGTTAAGTTCGATTACAGCTGCAAGATACTGACGGTTGTTTTCAAGCGCAACAACTTTTACGTCATGCACAAGATTTGTTTCAAGAAGGCGGTTTTCTACTTCTGTCATAGAAATACGTTTTTCTTCTATTTTTACAATTGAATCGCTGCGGCCTTTTAGCAAAAAGTGGCCGTCTGCAAGCATTTCTGCAAGGTCAGCAGTGGCAAAGCCTTCCGGATTTTTGATATAAGGCGAAATTATGCGGAGGCAGCCATCATCACCAAGCCAGATTTTTGCATTGTCAAACGGAGTCCATTCCTGACCATTACAGCTTTTGCGCCATGCAATTCCACTGGTTTCTGTAGAACCGTAAACTTCTACCGGCCAGAATCCAAAAGTTTTATCTGTTTTTTCTGCAACATCGTAAGTTAAAACACCGCCGCTTGTAAAAATAAAGCAGTCTTTTGTAGGAAGCGTACCTTCTTCCGCATCTACAGTGCGCTTTAAAAAAGCAGGAGTTGCAATAATCATATATTTTTCATCATCAAGGGTTGTAAATTCTTCCGGGAATTCAATTCTCTTGCGGCGAACAGGAACACCAAGTGCAAAAGGAAGAGAAATTGTAAACAAAAAGCCGTAAATATGATGCTGACTTACAGTTGCAACAAGCTTTCTGTTAATAAAATCTTCGCCCCATTTAGAAATTATAAAGGCATTGTCCAGTTCAAACTCTGTCATACGCTGATCAACGCCTTTTGGAGTGCCTGTACTTCCAGAAGTAAACATGCAGATTTTTGTGCTGTCTGAATCAATTACAGGAGTTGTGCGGATTTCTTCTTCCGTTGGGCGTGGCATAGAATATAAAGTAACAGAAATATTTGTTCCCCCACTTACCTTCTGATCTGTAAGGAATTCAATTCCAGGTTTATGAATCTCGCTTAAAAAGCCTTCTGTAATATTTTGAGTCAAAAGAACGGTTTTTTTACACTGCAAAAGTGCCACAAAAGTAATTGTAAAAAGCCAGTAATCTTCGCAGTGCAAAATCCATTTTTCTGCGTTATTAACAGACTGAATATATTTTCTCATTCTGGCAGTTTCTACCAGAAAATCGTGCCAGGTTTTATATTTTTTGTCGCTCCAGCGGCCTTCGTAACTCATGATATGGTCATCTGCAAAAGACGAAGCATTAAATTTAGTAATAAAATTAACTTTTGGCATTTTTTTATTTACTCCTATTCTGATTATATATTCAATTCCAAAAAGTAGTCCCATTAAAACGTAAGAAATTCCACCGTTATAAATTGCCCAAACCTGTTCACTTGCAAAAAAAGCCGTATAAACAGAAATACTGCCGTTCAAAATAAAAAAGCCGCACCAAACAATGCAGACTTTTTTGCAGTAGCGCTCTACCCTATTATGAATTAGAGAGCCTTTAATAGATTTATCTGCAAGGCATGCAAAACGGAAAATAATGTTTGGAGGAAAAAACAGCGTTGAGCCAAAAACAATCAGCATCATTACACTTATTACAACAGCATACATTCTTAAAAAAATTGTCTGATTAGTCAGAAAGCAGGCAATTCCTGCAGTCATTAAAAGGGCAGATGTAACAATCGGTTTTATACTGAAGGATGATGCGCTTGCGCTGGCGTCCACTGGCAACTTGTCAGAATTTTTTGTAATGCGGGAATTCCCTGTAGCACTTAAAAAAAATGCCAGCGCAAGCGCTATCACACAAAGAGAAAGAATTCTAACCGGCAGTTTAAGCACAACCAGCATAGTAAAAATTACTACCGGATAGAGAGCAGAGATAATGTAAAAAAGGATTTTAATTAGCTTTTTCACGCTCTGAAGTAATAAAAGAAGCAAGAGCATCTACACTTGCAAAGTGACTTCGGTTTTCAGAATTTTCTGCGGAAAATTTTACTCCGAATTTCTTTTTGAGAGCTACACCAAGTTCAAGAGCATCAATGGAATCAAGACCAAGACCTTCACTAAACAAAGGATCACTATCCACAATGTCTTCTGGAGTTACGTCTTCAAGCTGCAAAGAACTGATAATAGTCTCTTTGATTTGCTGTTTCAATTCGTCCATAGGGGTCTATTATAGTAGAAAGAATGTGTTTTGACTATGAAAAATAAGGTGTTATTTTACTAATAAAATTGTATAATACACTTGCATTTATGAACAGGTTTGGATTTATTATTCCAGTTTATAATCACGGTGCAACTATAGAAAGCGTGGTTCAAAGTCTTTTGATTTTTAACTGCCCGATTATTCTTGTGGATGACGGCAACAACGAACACAATAAGGCTTTAATTCTGGAATGTGCAAAAAAACATAGCGAAGTTTCTCTTGTATCATACTGCAAAAACCAGGGAAAAGGCGTTGCAATGCGCTGCGGAATTAAAAAAGCAGCAGAACTTGGGATTACGCATGCTTTTCAGCTGGATGCAGACGGCCAGCACGACGTAAATGCATGTAAAGCTTTTTTAGAACTTAGTGAAAAACATCCTGAAGCCCTTATAAACGGATATCCCCAGTATGATGAAAGCGTTCCCGAGGCACGTAAAAATGGACGTGAAGTTGCAAACGGATGGGCACGCTTTGTAACTTTGAACAGCAGATTAAAAGACGTTCTTTGCGGATTCAGGATTTATCCTGTGGCGCCTTATTTAAAACTTATTAGAAGGCACGCATTTATTCACCACCGCATGGGCTACGACGCAGACATTTTAGTGCATATGTGCTGGGCGGGAGTACCAGTTTTGAATCTTCCTGTACAGGTAAGCTACCCTAAAGACGGAATTTCTAATTTTAGAATTGTTTACGACAATTTTGGCATTTCTTTTACATTTGCACGACTTTTTCTGGGCATGATTATAAGGCTTCCAAAATTGATTTTGCAGGCCGCTACCAGAAAACCATTGGATGCGGGAGAAACAAATGGAAAATAAAAATCCCACTGCAGAATGGAAAGCCGTAAAAGAAGTTTCTAAAACCGGAAAGTCCATTGCGTTTACTGCATTTTTAGTACGCATTTTACCTCACCGTATACTTGTGGCAACGACCCGCTTTGTTTCTGTTTTTTACTGGGCTTTTACAAAATGGGCACGTGAAATTTCCAGAAGCTACCAAAAAAATCTGATTGCCTTTGCAAAAAATCTGCCAGAAGAAGTTAAAAAGGAATTAGCCGCAACAGGGATAAAAATCAACGTACCAATCATTCCAAATACTTACCGCCACATAGCGTCTTTTGCAACCTGCCTTGTAGAAAAAATTGAAGGCTGGAGTGGAAAAACTGGAATGCAGGACATAGAGTTTGCGAGTGCAGACGGCACACAAGCAAATGCTGCCACAGACGTAGAAGATGTTCGTTCGCATTTAAAAAATCATCAGGGATGTATGCTCATTTGTTCTCATCTTGGAAATATTGAATTATTCAGAAGCATTTTGAGCTTTGGTGCTGACGATTTTGACCATCAGATTCCAGTTTCTATCATCATGGATCAAAAGGTAACAGCAAACTTTAATAAGCTTATTGGAAACATCAACTCTAACGCAAAACTCAACGTAATTGCCGCAGACGATATTTCTATGGGCACAATGGAACAGCTGGAACAGACAATTGCTGACGGCGGACTTGTAGTAATTTCTGCAGACAGAGTTCCAGCTTATAATACATCCCGCAGCATTAGTGTAAACTTTTTAGGAAAGCCAGCAAAAATCCCTTACGGGCCATTTCTTATTACTGCCCTTTTAAAATGTCCGACTTATTTTATTTTTTCTATGAGAAAGCATCAGGCTGGTTTTGATCCAACTTATACAATTCACATCATAAAATCTGAAATTAATTTTGAAGGTAGCCGCAAAGAACGCGAAGAAAAAATAAATACCCTGGCAAACCAATATGTTCGTTATATGGAACGCTTTTGCCTTAAATATCCGTATCAGTGGTACAACTTTTTTGATTTTTGGAACGAGGGAGATAAATAATGGACTATTTTGTAAAAAATGAAATTACTTTTCCTGTTGAATTTTACGACGTAGATACAATGCGCGTTGTATGGCACGGAAATTATGTAAAATATATGGAAAAAGCACGCTGTGCACTTCTGAACAGTGTAAACTTTGGCTACCTGGAGATGGAAAAAGAAGGAACTGCATTCCCAGTTGTAGACATGAAGCTTAAATATGTTCGTTCGCTCAGATTTGGAGACACTGCACGTGTAGTTTCTTACCTTAAAGAATACGAAAATTGCATAAAAATCAAATACGAAATTTACAATGCAGAAACCGGGGAGCTTTGTACAAAAGCAGAAAGCACTCAAATGGCACAAAATATAGAAACTAAAGAGTCTTCTATTGTGTGCCCCCAGCATTTTATAGACAACGTAAAATCTTATATAAAGGCCCATTCGTAATTATGAAAAAATCTGTTCTTCTTCTGCTGTTTTTTACACTGATTTCTCCTTTTGTGGCATTAAAAAATCTTTCTGCCACCACTTATGAACAGGCTTGCCGCGTAATGAAGGCAGAAAAAAACATTTCGGGCGATTTTATTCAAAAGCGGACAATTGCAGCAAATGGAAGAACCTTAAAATCTTCAGGTGTTTTTACCGCGAGTTCAGAAAAAATCATCTGGGAAACTACAAAGCCTATAAAAAACACAGTTATCATTACTCAGGGAAAAATAACTCATACTGATTCAAAAGGAAAACTAAACTCATTGGATGGAACACAAAATTCCATGTTTGAACTTTCTTCCAAAATGATTGCGAGCCTGCTTTCTGGCAACAGAGAAGAATTTGAACAGTATTTTGAAGTTGATTTTACAAACGCTTCTGACGGCGAAAACTGGACAATGAAGCTTACTCCTAAAGACAGCACTTTTTCGCAGGGGGTTAGTCACATTAACCTTGCGGGAAACTCAAAAGTTCTTAATTCAATGGAAACAATTTTAAGAACAAAAGATTCAATTTTGTACGAATTTCTAAATCAGAGGTTTAACTAATAAAAAACGCAGATGAAACAGAAAGAACAAAAACTACTGCTTATTTTTTATGTTCTCATTCATTTTGCGGCGTTTGCAGCCTTTGGAATTTCTGCAGCTTGCAAAAGATTTTCCATTACCTCTGATTTATTTTCTATGATTCCAAACACGGCTGCTTCTGAGGCATTAAAAATTGCAGATCAAAAACTTACAGGCAGCAGTGGAAGATCAGTTTTTATTCTTAGCCGAAATAAAGATTTTTCTACAGCAAAAAAAAATGCCGAAGCTGCATACCAGGCGCTTAAGACGGCTCCAGAATTTTCTGATTATTTTGAAAGCCTTTCTCTGCATTCTGACGGAGCAGCTTACAGTGAGATTTTTGACTTTTTACAGACCTACCGCTGGAACTTTCTTGATGAGCAGACAGCGGAAGCACTAAAGACAGAAGAAGGCATAGAAGATTTTGCAGAAGAGTCTCTTTCAAACATTTTTGGCGGCTTTTCTATTGCTCCTCTTGATAATCTGAAAAATGACCCTTTTTACCTTGATGAAGTAAATATCCGTCGTTTTATGCAAACCTTGCAGGACAGCGGCACAAACATGAACCTAAAAGACGGAGTTCTTGCAACCGAATACGAAGGAGAATGGTTTGTAATGATTCAGGGTATGCTTACAGATAAGGGAGCAGCCCTTGCAAAAAAGAAAAACGGTGTTCAGCTGATTTACGATATTTGCCTTCCGCTGGAAGCAGACTCCACTACCCCTGCAAGTTTTGTATTTTCGGGCACACCGTTCCATAGTCACAAAAGTTCGACAAGTGCAAGCCTGGAAATAAGCCTGATAAGTACAATTTCGCTAATTGCAGTACTTGCTATGCTGATTTTTACTTTTAAAAGCCCGCTTCCGATTGCTGCAGCCTTTACTTCAATCCTTGTATCAGTCGCTTTTGCATTCAGCATGACTTGTGCTGTTTTTGGACAGATTCACGCGCTTACACTCGTATTCGGAACATCACTAATCGGCTCGTGCATAGATTACAGTCTTCACTTTTTTGTAAACTGGAAGGCAAATAAAAATCTTTCTACAGGCGTCGAAATCAAAACCTTCTTAAAAAAAGGCCTTACACTTTCGCTTGCAAGTACAGAATTATGCTACCTTCTTTTGATGTTTGCACCGTTCCCTCTTTTGCGTCAGATGGCAGTTTTTTCTTTTACGGGAATTATGTCATCATTCCTTACAGTTTTGTGGGTCTACCCGATTTTTAATGTTCAGAAGAATGAAAAACGCATTATTCCTCAGTTTAGATTTGCAATTAAGTTTCCTCGCCCGCGACTTACCTTCTTTGTGATTTTATTTTTATTTGCCGCAATAATCGCTGTAAATCACAAAAATCTTTCTATAAAAAATAATCTTTCTAATTTATATAAAATGCAGGGGCGCCTTAAAACTGACACAATTCTTGCAGCAAAAGTTCTTAATTATACGCCTTCAAGCTGGTTCATTCTAAAGGCTGACTCCGAGCAGGAACTTTTGCAAAAAGAAGAAGAACTTTCTAAACGCTACGAAACTGCTACGGCTTTGAAATACGTCACAAATAAAAAATACCTTTGTACTTCGCGCCTGATTCCGTCAGAAAAAAATCAACTGGCATCAATTAATGCGTGCAAGGCTCTTACTGCATCGGAAGAATGTATTTCGCAATTTGAAATCCTTGATTTTGAAAACGCCGGAGAACTTCAAAAAGAAAGCCTTAAGGCAATTAGCGCTGCAGGCATTATCACACCAGAAGGCGCAATTCCTCCGCAGCTGGAAAGCCTTGTAAAAATGCTCTGGCTTGGAAAAATTGACGGCGCGTGGTATTCCGTTTTTATGCCTACTTCTTATATGGACGCAAACATTTTAGAAGACATGGCTTCTTTGGAAGAAGGCATTTATTACCAGAACAAAGTTGCACAAATCGGAAGCGGCTTAGATTATCTTTCAAAAATGATTTTATTGATGTTTGGCATTGCATACATCATCATTCTGATTACATTAAGGATGTTTTTTACCGCCCGCCAGACAAGCAGAATCGCACTTGTGCCTCTATTCAGCGTAACTTCAATTCTTGCAGTTTTTACAGTCACAAATACGCCAATAGATTTTTTCTGCATCACGGGAATTATTCTTGTTTTTGGACTTGGCATAGACTACATAATTTATATGACGCAGCACAACGGCGGACGTCTTGAACGAACAGCAATTATTCTTTCTTTTTTAACGACTGCAATTTCTTTTGGAGCCCTTGCACTCAGTTCTTTTGTGCCTGTTCATTCAATAGGACTTGCCATTTTTACAGGCCTTACAGCAGCCTTTATTGCGACAATGTGTCTGTAAAGTTATAATGCAGGTATGAAAACTCAAATTACAATTACTGTTTTGCCAGATGAAGAGCAGAACTCAAAAATCATAAATTCTAAAATCACTGCAGAACTTAAAAAATCTGCCGCTGCAAAAGAACTTGCAAAAAACGGCGGAAAGTTCGAATCAGTTTTTATAAAAAAATCAATTGATGCACGCCACGGTCAGGTAAAACTCCACCTGCGCTATAATATTTTTATTGGAGAAAGCGCAGAAGCTGCAGCAGAAGATAAACTTCCTGAATGGAAGCATGCGGATGATAAAAATTCAGTTATTATAGTAGGAAGCGGGCCTGCGGGACTTTTTGCGGCGCTAAAACTTTTGGAAGAAGGCGTAAAACCTGTAATCCTTGAACGCGGAGAAGAAACTTCTCAGCGTAAGCGCGATATTGCACAAATCAGTACAAAAGATAACGTAAATCCAGATTCAAACTACTGTTTTGGCGAAGGTGGAGCCGGTACTTTTTCTGACGGCAAACTTTACACACGCAGTAACAAGCGCGGAAACATCAATCAAATTCTGATGATTTTTAATCATTTTGGTGCAGATAAAAAAATCCTTACAGACGCACATCCGCACATTGGAACAGACAGACTTCCTCTGGTAATCAACAATATGCGTGCATAAATTATAGAGCTTGGTGGAGAGTTTTATTTTAATACACGCGTTACAGAACTTATTACTAAGAATGAAGGCGCCAAGACTATTGTAAAAGGAGTGCGAGCCCAGAACACAAAAACCGGCGAGACTGCAGAATATTCTGGCAATGCCGTAATTCTTGCGACGGGGCATTCTGCAAGCGACATTTACACAATGATTGCCAAAACTGCCCCAGAAGCACTGGAAGCAAAAACTTTTGCAGTAGGCGTTCGCGTAGAACATCCGCGGGTTTTGATTGATGCAATTCAGTACCATGGAAAACTAGATACGAATCTTGGAGCCGCAGAATACCGCGTAACAACACAAGTGGATGAGCGCGGAGTTTATTCGTTCTGCATGTGCCCCGGCGGCTTTGTAGTTCCTTCTGCCTCTGGCCCCGATGAAATCGTAGTAAACGGAATGTCTGCAGCAGCCCGCAACTCAAAGTGGTCAAATGCGGCAATTGTTGTAGAAGTCCGTCCAGAAGATATTCCTCAAAAGTTTAAGGACACTGCAAAAAAGGATGGCTGCCCAGAGCTTGCAGGACTTTACTTCCGAACTGAGCTTGAAAAACTCGCCTTTAAAAACGGAAAAGGTCAGGCTGCTCCAGCACAGCGCCTTTCTGACTTTCTGGATAATAAAAAATCAACTGATTTACCGCCTTCAAGCTATACAGCAGGTCTTGTAAGTTCAAACCTCAACACCTGGATTCCGCATTTTATTGCAGACCGCCTTGCAAAAGGCTTTCGTCAGATAAACAAAAACATGAAAGGTTTTATATGCCCTGATGCACTTATGATTGCTATGGAAACAAGAACCAGCACTCCTGTAAGAATTGTAAGAGACAAAGAAAACTTTGAATGTACGGCACTTAAAAATCTTTACCCTTGCGGAGAAGGCAGCGGATATTCCGGCGGAATTGTTTCCAGCGCAATGGATGGCGTTTCGGCTGCAAACGCACTTATAAAACAAATATTTATATCTTAAAAAATCGCTTTCCTGCTTGTGTTTTATTGCCAATCATTTATACTGATGGTATGAAGAATATCCGGAATAATCCGGAGAGAGTTTTCTTATTGTTTTCGTCTTTATTCCTGCTTGTTGCGTTTTTATCCAGCTTAGTTTTGCCACTCAGGTATAAGACATTTATTACTTCGCAAACTGTTGTAACAATCACACACGGGATTGCATTTTTATTATCTCTTATTATATTAATAACCCCGATTATTTCTTTACAAATTATTGTAATGATGGCGGAAAGTGTCCTTACAATTATGACTGGCTGGACACAACTTGGAATTTTCTTGTTTTATGCAACTTTGATTCTTATGTTTGTAAAAGAACGATTTAAGACTCATATGCTGGTAAGACTTATTCCTCTGACAATTATACATTTGCTTTCGATTTTTGCATGTGTAGTTCTTGGATGGGTTCATGTATTTTTGGGTCTTGCATCGTCATTCTTTTATCTGGCATTTTTTTACTGGATTTATGACATTTTAAGAACAAAGCTTTCTTGCTTTCTGCCAGCGCAGACAAAGAAAAATTCTGTAATTAAAGAAAAACCTGGTGAACCGCTGCATCTTTCTGATTATAAGATTTCTGACCGTCAGATGGATTTTATAATTGATAACCTGCACGAAAACTGCTCGTACAAAGATTTAAGCGAAAAATATTTTGTAAGTGTTTCTACAGTAAAAAAAGATTTTTCTGAACTGTTTAAGATTTTTGGAGTCACCAAGCTGGAAGAACTTCATCTTCTGCTGCTTCAGTATAAAGTAACAAAATAGATTTAAGATATAAAAAAGGCGATGCTTATTTTGAAGACATCGCTTTTTTTTAGTTCTAATTGCTTCTAGCCATTTTTCCTTCAAAGATTGCAAAAAGTTTTGTAAGCCCTAAAGTCAAAATTAAATAGATGATTGCACAGGTAAGAAGAGGAATCCACGCATTGTAGGTGGCGTTACGAATCATATCGCCTGATTTTGTAAGATCTGTTACGGCAATAAAACTTGCAACTGAAGTTTCCTTAATCAAAACAATGAACTCACTTGTGTAAGTTGGAAGAACTGCCTTCATAGCCTGTGGAAGAACAATTTTAATAAGAGTCTGCCACTTGCTAAGACCAAGAGAGCGTCCAGCTTCTGTCTGACCATGATCTACGCCCTGAATACCTGCACGGAAAATTTCTGTACAGTAAGCACCAGAGTTAATTCCATAAGAAATGATTGCAACAAGAAGTCTGTCCCAGCCAAGCGGTGCAAATACAACAAAGTAAAAAATCATCAGCTGTGTGGCAAGTGGAATACCACGCAAAACGGTTGTATAAACAGTAGCAATTGCACGAAGGATTTTGTTGTTTGAAACTTTCATCAGGGCAAACATACAGCCCAGAACCGTACCAATAAGCACGGCAAAAATAGCAATTATAAGAGTGATTTTAAGGCCGCTTAAAATCAAAAGCCAGCGGTGTCCTGAAATCATTGTATCATAAATAGATTGAAACATAGATTGTTATTATAATAAATATTTTAATAAGTATAAAGGACACCGCTAATTATTTATTTGCGAACAATAATTACCTGTTCAGAAGCAAAGTATGCATCAGAGAAATCTACATTCTTTTTGCGTTCCTCTGTTACAGACATTCCGGCAGCAATAAAGTCGATTGTGCCTGCCTGCAAAGCTGGGATAAGGCTGTCGAATGCCATATCAACAACTTCAAGAGTTGAATCTGTGTTAGCAGCTATTTTCTGCCCCATTGTGATATCAAAACCAACAATGTCTGTGCCTTCTACATATTCAAACGGTGGGAATGCAGCATTAGTTCCAAGCTTAATTTTTTTACTTCCTTTGCTGGCAGCAACTGAAGGAATAGTAATGTTTCCATCAGCAGGCATAAATGCAGCAACAAGAGCTTCGTAATCACCGTTACTCTTCATCTGAGCAATAGTAGCGTTAATAGCGTTCAAAAGTTCTGTATTACCTTTTTTGATGGCAATAGCATATTCTTCTTTGTTAGCAGCAAAATATGGATCGCGGATAATTTTAAGTTTTGGATTGCGTTTTACAATCTGCATAGCAGGAAGTTCATCAAGAACAACAGCATCAATAGCACCATTCTTCAAGTCCAAAGCAGCATCCATACCACTTTTGAATGATGAAAGTTTTGCACCAGAAACTTCTTCCTGAACATAAAGTTCACCAGTTGTTCCAGCCTGAACACCAATTTTTTTGCCTTCAAGATCGGCAACTGAATTAATTTCGATTTTTTTAGGCTTTGCAAAAGCCATACCAGAAATGACAGCTGTTAATGCAGCCAACACAACGATTTTTTTCATAAGATTTACTCCTCTAATTTTGAGATATTTAATTTTATCGTTAATGCATGGATTCTACAATATAAGAGCAAATCACTTCCAAAACATGCTTTTTTCATCTATACTAAGGCATCTTTTCTACAGGAAAGCATAATGAATAGTTTTGAAATGATGAGCGAAGAAGATAAACTTCGGGACGAATGTGGCGTTATTGGCGTTTTTATAAACGATGAAAAAAAAGAGCAGATGAGCGCTGCATCTCTGGCATACTTTGGGCTTTATTCCTTGCAGCACCGCGGTCAGGAAAGTGCGGGTATTGTTGTAAGTGATGGAAAGGAAGTAAAAATCCACAAAGATATGGGACTTGTAGCCGACGTTTTTAATGCTGAAAATCTTGGCTCATTAACCGGAAACCTTGCAATTGGTCATGTTCGTTATGCAACTGCCGGTTCCAAAACAATCGAAAATGCACAGCCAATGCTTAATCAGTTTAAACTTGGTAGCGTTGCCCTGGCACACAACGGACAGCTTGTAAACTATGAGCAGCTCCGCGAGATGCTTGAAGATGCAGGTTCAACTTTCAGCTCTTCCAGCGACACAGAAGTAATCTTAAAAATGATTGCACGCAGCTACAAAAAAGGTCTTGCCCGTGCGCTTTCAGATACAATTCAGATGATTAAAGGTTCTTACGCTTTGTGCGTTATGACCGAAGACACTTTGATTGGTGTACGCGACCCTAACGGAATCCGTCCGCTTTGTCTTGGTCAGGTAGAAGGCGGTTATGTTCTTGCAAGCGAATCGTGTGCAATTGATGCAATGAACGGAACTTTTATCCGCGACATTAAACCTGGTGAAATTATTACAATCAATAAAGACGGAATCACTTCTTTTGAATTTGGCGAAAAAACAAGCAAACGCACATGTATTTTTGAATACGTTTACTTTGCCCGCCCTGATTCTGTAATTGATGGAATTCCTGTTCAGACAGCACGCCTTAAGATGGGTGCCCAGCTTGCTAAAGAAAGTCCTGTTGATGCCGATGTTGTAATTGGTGTTCCAGACAGCGGACTTGGAGCAGCTATGGGTTATGCCAAGGCAAGTGGAGTTCCATATTCAATGGGAATTGTAAAAAACAAATATATTGGACGAACATTTATTGCACCTACTCAGAAAGAACGCGAAAACATGGTTTTTGTAAAACTAAATGCTGTTTCCAGCGATTTAAGCGGCAAAAAAGTTATTGTAATTGATGACTCTATTGTACGTGGTACAACAAGCCGCCGTCTGGTTCAGATTTTGCGTCGTGCAGGTGCTAAGGAAGTTCACTTCCGCGTAAGTTCGCCACCTGTAAAATTCCCTTGTCACTTAGGAATTGATACTCCAACTAAATCTGAGCTTATTTCCAGCACCCATGATATTGAAGAAATCAGAAAGGAAATCGGTGCAGACAGTCTTGCATTCATTTCTCTTGAAGGAATGTTTGAAGCATTACGCAGCTGTAACCCTGATTCTTATGGTTTCTGTAAAGGATGCTTTAGCGGCGAATACCCGATGAGTGTTTTGAACAAATAATTTTAGAATGGAGAAGAGATTATGTGCGGAATTGTAGGCTACATTGGAAATAAAAATGCTGCTTCAGTATTAATTAAAGCTCTTAAGAAACTTGAATACCGCGGATATGATTCGGCAGGAATTGCTGTTTATTCCGGAGAAGATATTCTGGTTAAAAAAGCAAAGGGAAAGCTTTTTAATCTTGTTGAAAAGATTACAGGTCAGGTAGTTCCTGAAAACTTAAAAGGCGATGAACTTTTGAAGGCTCAGGACGCTTTGATTGAACAGACAAAAGAGTTTGTAAAAGGCAGTGTTGGTATAGGCCATACACGCTGGGCAACTCACGGTGAGCCAAGTGATTTAAACGCACATCCTCATGCTTCTACTGACGGTACAATTTCTATCGTTCATAACGGAATCATCGAAAATTACGCTGAAATTAAGGCAAAACTCCAGGCAGAAGGGGTAGTTTTTAAATCTCAGACTGATACAGAGGTTGTCGTTCAGCTGCTGGACAAGACTTATAAAGAGGAAAAGGATCTTTTTAAGGCTGTAATTCGCGTGCTTCACACTGTTCAGGGGTCTTATGCTCTTGCGGTTATCTGTAAGGATTATCCAGACCGTATTATCTGTGCCCGCAAGGAAAGTCCTCTTGTTGTAGGCCTTGGCAAGGGGGAGAACTTTATCGCTTCTGATGTTCCGGCTCTTCTGGAGCACACCCGCGACGTTTACTATCTTGATGAAAAAGAAATCGCCGTTTTATACACAGATCACGTAGATTTGTTTAATTTTGAAGGCGAAAAAATCATAAAAGAGCCACACCATATTGAATGGGACATGGATGCCGCAGAAAAAGGCGGTTATGAGCACTTTATGATTAAGGAAATCCACGAGCAGCCAAAAGCTTTACTTGATACAATGCGTCCAAGAATTGTAAAGGATGGAAACGGTAAACCAACAGATGTTTATTTTGAAGAAAACAAAATGGACGATTCCTGGAAAAAAGCTAAACGCGTTGTAATTACAGCCTGCGGAACAGCTTATCATGCCGCAGTGGTTGCAAAATATGCATTCGAAAAAATAGCACGCGTAATAGTAGACGTAGATGTAGCAAGTGAATTCCGTTATAGAAATCCGATTTTAAATAAGGATGATATTTTTATTGTAATTTCCCAGTCTGGTGAAACTGCTGATACTTTAAGTGCCCTTCGCCTTGCAAAAGAAAATGGCCTTAAAGTAGTTGCAATTACAAACTGTGTAGGTTCTACAGTAAGCCGAGAAGCTGATGATGTAATCTACACTCTTGCAGGACCTGAAATCGCCGTTGCTTCTACAAAGGCATATACAACTCAGATTTTGTGCCTCTATCTGCTTGCAATTAAGGCCGGAAAACTCCGTGGAACTTTAAGCGACGAAGAAGCTTCTAAACTTCTTGCAGAACTTGAAACAATTCCTGGCAAAGTTCAGCAGATTCTGGATGGAAAGGAAACAATCCAGAAGTTTGCGGCTCAGCAGTTTAACAAAGATAAGATTTTCTATATCGGCCGCCAGTTCGACAGCGCTACTGCGCTTGAAAGTGCTTTGAAGCTCAAGGAAGTTTCTTACATGCATTCCGAGGCATTTGCCGCAGGCGAACTTAAACACGGTCCTATAGCTTTGATGGATCCACAGACTTTGGTTGTTGCAATTGCCAGTCAGCCAGATTTATATAAAAAAATTGGTTCGAACATGGAAGAAATAAGAGCCCGCGATGCAACTGTCCTTGTAATCACTCAGAATGAAAAAGCTTTTGAAGGAAAAACTGACGAAGTATTCAAGATTCCAGAGTGTTCAGACACACTTGCATCGCTTTTGACGGTAATTCCAGCCCAGCTGTTTGCATATTACTGTGCTGTTCAGCGTGGTTTTGACCCGGATAAGCCTCGAAACCTTGCAAAATCGGTAACGGTTGAGTAAACCTCCGAAATTTGATATAGTATAAAAACTTCGGGCCATTAGCTCAGCGGTTAGAGCAGAGGACTCATAATCCTTTGGTCCTTGGTTCAAATCCAAGATGGCCCAGATTTGTTTTAGCATTTCCAAAAATGTGGAAATGCTTTTTTGTTTAACATCAGACATTGCTTGCCCGATAAATTCAGAGGATCTATGGAATTCAAATATTGTCGTATTCAGGGAAAAGAACTGGCAGCCAATACTCTTACCGGAAAAGGTGTTTTTAGCATGCTTCATCAAATGGCAGATGACGGTGTTATGATTGAAGAAGATATCGATCTTTTTAATGAAATAGAGTCCTGGTTTAAAGAAAACCTTCCTTTTCCTCCGCAGTGTAAACGTCAGGAAAAAGTAATATGTTATTTTAAGACAGAAAACAGCAAAATGATGCTAAAAATGATAAATCCGCTGCTTTGGCTTTTGGAACGTTATCATCACGCCTATTATGTAGTTTACACAAATTTTCCTGGAGAAATTGTTTACGAAGACGAATTTCAGATTGCTGTAAAAGTTGATGAAAATATCGTCATAGAAGACGTACAGGCAAGCTGGTCTCCAAAAGACTAAAAAATAATTGGTATTTTAGAAAATTCACCCCTATAATTAAAAAGGTTTTATTTTTAATTTTTGGTGGTGCTTATGAAAAACATTCAAAACAAATGGATAAGGGGTGCAATTCCAGCGCTTCTCCTTCATTGTAGTATTGGAACAGTTTACTGCTGGTCTATTTTTAGTCAGGAAATTGCAGATTACATCGGCTTTTCAAAAGGTGCAACAGAATGGGCCTTCAGTTTTGCAATTTTCTTTCTTGGCATGTCTGCTGCATTCCTCGGAAATCTTGTTGAAAAAAACATCCACAAGTCATCATTAATTGCAACAATCACTTTTGCACTTGGTATGGCTGGAACAGGTTTCTTTATTCAATGGGGCGGTAATAACCGCGGAAACCCTATTAGTCTTATTGGAATTTATATCTGTTACGGATTTATTATGGGTATTGGTCTTGGAACCGGTTACCTTAGCCCTGTAAAAACCTTGATGCTCTGGTTTAAAGACAGAAAAGGGCTAGCCACAGGTCTTGCAGTTGCAGGTTTTGGCGCAGCTAAGGCTATTGCCTCTCCAATTATGCAGTCACTTCTTGGCGACAATCAGAACGGCGAAATTTTTAAAATGTTCTATATTCTTTCTGTTGTTTACTTTGTAATGATGTTCATTGGACATTTAATTCTTGCAAAACCTGCTGACTGGCATGAACCTCAAAAAAAATCAAAAGAAGAAGGCGTAATTGCAACTCTTAAAAACTCTTCTGTAATCAGTTATGTAGCAATCTGGCTCATGTTCTACATCAACATTACTTGTGGTCTTGCACTTATCAGCCAGGAAAAAATGATTATTAAATGCCTTGGCCTTGCAAGCGCTGTAGGAATTATTTCTACAGTTTCTGCAATTTTCAACGCAGGCGGACGACTCGGTTTTTCTGCATGGGCTGATTCTATGAAAGACCGAAACACCGTTTACAAAATGATTTTTATTCTTTCCATCATATTTACAGCTATAGTTTTCTTTACAAAAGGAATTGAAAACGGAGCAGGAAACATTATCCTTACAATTTTTGTTCTTGCTTTAATTTTTATTGTAAACGCAGGCTATGGCGGCGGATTCTCTAATATCCCTACTTTGCTTTCTGACCATTACGGCATGCACTCAATTTCTGCAATTCACGGAATTACTTTGAGCGCATGGGCATTTGCAGGTCTTACCGGAAACCAGATGGCAAACGCAATTGTTCAAAAAACCGGAGAATTTGTAGAACTCCACGGCGTAAAAGTAAACCCTACCGGCTACCAGCACGTTCTGATTGTTACCGGCATTCTTTACATTGTAGCTCTGTGTCTTAGCGTATTCTTTGTAAAACCAACAAGCAAAGAATAGCAAGGCGGGGAAAGCCTTCCCCTACGGCGGCACTTCGTTGCCGCCTACCCCTTCTGCGGTGGACACCCCCGCAACGCCCCCTGCCGAAAATCGAAGAAGCGTTAAAAACGACAGTCCGCCGTGACTGTCGTTTAGCTTCATCGATAAAAATGGCTCGGCAAGCTATGCTTGCCGTTTTACTTTCCTAAAGTTTCCCTATATTCGCTTGGGGTAACTCCAAACTTCTGCTTAAAAAGCTTTGTAAAATAATTCTGATCGCTATAACCAACACCGGTACTTATTTCTTTTATGATAAGAGAAGGCTCTCCAAGAAGTTTTTTTGCTTTTTCCAAACGTAAAGAAGTAACGTAATTAATAAAGTTTTCGCCTTTTTCTTCCTTAAACAAGCGGCTTAAATGGTAAGGGCTTACACCAAGCTCCTGTGCCAGCACCTCAAGCCCAAAATCTTCTGCAAGATGCTCTTCTATAAACTTACATGCCTTTTTAATAACCGGATTTTCACTACTTTTTTTAGATTCAGAAATTGCAAGAAAGCATTCCACAGCACGCGAAGAAAGATATGCTTCAAAATCTTCCTGCTCAGAAAATCTTGCAAGCGACGGAAAAATTGACTCAAAGGCATCGTTTTTGTAGGAGGCATCCACCTTAAGAACGGCATTTTTAATATTCAAAAGCGTTTCAAAAAGGCTGTTACGGATTTTATCCAAATCGGCGTAAGTTGCAAAAAGAGCCGCAATATATTCCGTACACAAAGATTTTACACTTGCAATGTCTTCTGCATAAAGTTTTGCAACTAAGACTTCAGAAAGTTTGCGGGCATTTTCAGCTTCAAATGCAGATGAAATCTGACTCTTATAATAACTTACGCCACCGTGAGCCCCGCAAGAATTAATTGCAGAAATTGAATTGTTGTAAGCCGTGTGACTTGCAGAAATATCAGAAAATAAATTGCTGACACCAATTTTTACAGCAGAAGAAATACGCGTTGAAAGCAAAAGAAAAATCTCTTCCATAAGGGATTTAATTTCAAAATCTCTTTGAACATACAAAAAGATTACAACCTTATTTTCCATCAGAGAGCCGATAATACATTTACATTTGGAAGAAAAAACATCGCGAAGTTCATCGTAAATTTTCTGCCGTTTATTAAGAATCTTATTCGGAAATTCAACGGCACAAATATAATAAAACGAATTTTCAATTCCAAAATACGAAAGATAATCAGAAAAATCGGTGGTTTTATTATTAAAAATGCACGAATAAATAAAATCACTTTCGACCATTGTTGAAACGGTGCTTAGTTTTTCGTGCAGTTCAATGTTGTCTGTAAGGTTCTGGTGCATGCTGTCTATAACGCTCATGGCATTTCGCACCGTCTGAACAATAAGATTGCGGTTTACAGGCTTTGTAAGATATTTGAAGGCACCAAGGTTCAGCGCCTGCTGGGCATACTGAAACTGGTTGTAGGCGCTTAAAATTATTACAATAATATTCGGATTAATCTGCTTGATAAGAGAAATTGTTTCAAGGCCATTTAAGCCCGGCATCTGAATATCCATAAAAACAATGTCGATTTTCTGATTACGCACAACTTCCAGAGCCTTTGAGCCGGAATTAGCCGTAAAAATCGACACTTCTTCCATAAAGTTTTTAGTCAGAATTATTTTTAGAGATTCAGTTTCCAGTTTTTCATCATCTGTAAGTAAAATCGAATACATTTTTAATTACCTTTTTATTCTGATAAAAAATACGCAGCCTTTACCACCCTCTGCCCTTGCCGCGCATTCAGGATTATCGTCAATGCTAAAGACCTCATCATATTTATAATACATTCTTAAGCGCGAAATTACATTAACCAGACCCGCAGAAACGTGCGCTTCTGAAGTATTTTCATCAGGTTCTTCCGCTTCATCCAAAATTATGCCTTCTCCACCCTTCGCTACTTCTTCAAAAAGCCTCTCTTTTACACCAGGTGCAAAACCACAGCCATTATCGCTGATTGTAATTTCTATACATTCAGGCTTTCCCTTTACGGTGATTTTTATAAGTCCGTTTTCAGAAACATCTTTCAAACCATGCTTCATACAGTTTTCTACAAGCGGCTGAAGAATCATATTCGGCATTTTTGTTCCAAGAACCGTTTCATCAATGTCTTTTATAAAAGTAAACTTATTGTCAAAGCGGACTTTCATAATGTAAATGTAGTTGTCCAGCATTCCAAGTTCTTCTGCAATTGTAGCCTCGCTGCCAGGATGCTGAAGGTTATAACGCAAAAAATCAGAAACCTGTTCCAGATAGTCACAGGTTTTGTAAGCCTCTTCTATCATTGCAAGCTGGGCGCCGGAATTAAGTGTATTAAACAAAAAATGAGGCTTAATCTGTTCCTGAAGAGCTTTAAGGCGGGCTTCGGTATAAAGCGCACGAAGTTCAATTTCTTTTTCGCGCAGTTCATTTTCCTTCATGGCGCGTTCCCAGATTGTATCAATATATTCGCGGATACTTATAATCATTGCATCAAAAGCGCGGCATATGTTTCCAATTTCGTCATTATCATTATTCTTAAAAAGAGGAACATCAAAATCACGCTCAGAAAGACGACGCGCTACATCAGAAATTTTTGCAAGCGGTTTTGTAATACTACGAATGCTTATGTACGGCAAAATCACCATAATCATAACAAGCCCGATCATTGCTATTACAAGTTTCTGGATAATTGATTTTATTCGAACCTTGTTGTAATTGTAGTTTTTTGCGTTTGTGGTAAAAAACAGCATATCCAGGTCGATGATTTTTTTTCGCAAATGCGAATAACAGTCCAGACTCTTGGCAAAATAGACTTCTGAACTAAGAATATTGTTTGCACGTCTTGCAGCAATTGCCTTCTGGCTCAAATCAAAAAAAGAAAAAGAAAGCTTTCTGATTATGTATTCCCGCTGAAAAAACTCGATTGTAGACGGATTTGCATGAAACTTCTGAACAGTTGCTTCTGCCTTTTCCTGTATTTTAAAGAATTTATCTACACTTCCAAAAGTGCGGTATTTTATGTACGACTCCATGGCCGTTTTAGTTTCTTCCAGTTCAAGAAGATAGGCATCTAAGTCTGCATTCGACTGGAACGATTCGCCAGTTTCTCCCATAATGTGCCCAAAAAGCGATGCCATAAAAAGAATTACAGCTACTGTAATCACAGAGTTTAAGATTACATAAAACATTATCTGATATCTGATGGCACCGCGCTTGTAAAAACGGCCAAGTCTGCTAAATAAAATCATTACTTTCGGCCCCGCTTTAAAATGTCTATACCTGCAACAATGTGCCTGTCTGCAATACCAGTGTTTTTGTAGTTAAAAATCTCTTCTACTGCACGCACACCAATTTCCAGAGAATTGATTATAATCAGTTCATTGATGATTTCTTTTTCGTAGTATGCGCGGCTTTCTGCTCCCTCACTCAAACCAATGATTCCGCTTTTATTTGTCTGATTTATTTCTGTAATAGTCTGAGCTGCAAGAACTGTATTTTCTTCTGAAAGTGAAACAACAAAATCATATGGGGAGGCACCTGAAAGTCTCTGACGGAAAAGATCAAATTCAGAAGTATTTTTGTCTGCCGTAAGTCGCAAAGTTTCTATTTTAATATTTTTTTTGGCATCTGTGATTTTTAAAAGTTCATTCATCAGCATAGAATAAGACTGATTTTTCTGAATATCTGAATACAAAATGCAGATATTTCCCTTGCCACCTGTAAAAGAAACAATCTCATTTCCTATAATCCTTCCAAGCTCAGAAAAATTAATTCCAATAAAAGAAATCTGTGGAAGCTCTGAAACATACTGCCCCACTGCAACCAGAGGAATATTTGTATCATCATTATAAAGAGGCGCTGTTAAATTTGTTGTGCCTTCCGGAATAAAAGCAATAAGCCCGTCAGGTTCAACATAAGACGCATAATCAAAAATCTTTTGAAAGTTGATATTGGAATTTAAGCTTTCTGGTACATAAAGTTCTATGGAACAGTTGTATTTTTGTGCTGTAGACTGTGCCCCTCTGTAAACCTGGCGTACAAAGGCTTCTGAACCTGGAGTTCCAGTTACCAAAATATTATATTTACGTTCTGTACTGCTGGTTCCGTAGTTTCCAGGACGTGTTGCAATATTCTGTGACTGCAAAACAATATAAAGTCCAAAACTTGCAATAGAAATAAAAAGAAGAGCAGCAAAAACAATTCTAAGCACAACAGTTTTTTTCATAGAGATTTAAAATTATAAACCATAAATTACGTGTTGTAAAAAAATAAGCGTTAAAAAAAAAGCGTGACCTTCAACGAAGATCACGCAGTCTCCCTTTTTTGTTATAACTTCGCCTGACTAATGCGGACAAATCATATTATCTTGATTTGCGCTGCTTAGAAACAACGTCAAAGATTACAGCAAGCAGCAATACAAAACCTTTTACAGCCTGCTGCCAGTTAGAATCAACGCCAAGAATTGACATACCGTTGTTCAAAACGCCCATAAAGATAGCACCAATTACAGCACCACCTACAGTACCTGTTCCACCGTATGCCGAAGCACCACCAATAAAGCAGGAACCAATAGCGTCCATTTCGTAGCTCTGTCCGGCTGTAGGGGCAGCCGAATTAAAGCGTGCAATACAAACCAAAGCTGCTACTGCAGAAAGGAAGCCCATGTTGGTATAAGCAAACATCATTACGTTATCTGTGTTAATACCAGAAAGTTTTGCAGCCTTAACGTTACCACCAATTGCATAAAGGTAACGGCCAGGAACAGTGTTCTGAGTGTAGTAAGTGTAACATGCAATAACTACGGCAAGCAAAACCAAAACAGTTGGAATACCGTGATGATGTCCCAAAAGCCATGAAACAACAAGAACAGCAACAGTGATGATTACAAGGCGTGCAACAAATGCAGCACGTGCTGGTACAGCATAACCTTTGTGTTCCTTGCGTTTGCGGCTGAAAATCTGGAAGAAAATCATTGCAAAGCAAATAAGGATTGCAACAATCATAGTTACTTTTAATGTAATTCCCTGAAGCTGTGCCTTAGCAGCAGTATCAGAAAGTGCTTTTGTAGTCAAATCTGGAAGGAATACTTCCGGAATGTAACTAGAAAAAAGGTTCAAATACTTCTGAGGAAGTGGAGAAATTGTCATACCGTCCAAAACGATAAGAGCAACACCGCGCCACAAAAGCATACCAGAAAGAGTTGTGATGAACGGAGGAATATGAAGGTATGCAATAAAAGCACCATGCCATGCACCAATGGCAGTACCAATTACAAGGCTGATAAGGATTGAAAGGTAAATATTGCAATGCAAGTTTACAATCAACGTGGCAGCAATTGCACCAACAAGACAAATTACAGAACCAACAGACAAATCGATGTTACCACCAGTCAAAATACACAAAAGCATACCAGCAGCAAGAATCAAAACGTAAGAGTTCTGCAAAATGATGTTGTTTACGTTTGCAGGAACAAAAAGCGAACCGTTGTCAGTTGCACGAATAAAAATTTCGAACAAAATCATAACAGCGGCAAGGACTAGAAGCATAGTATTTTCTTTTAATACTTTGCGTAAGTTTATTGGCTCTTTTCTTATTAATGTATCACTCATTTTTTTATACTCCTATAAAATTATGCCTCAGCATACGTAGTAGTTTTTCCAGAATTTATGATTTGAGTCATAATCTTTTCCTGGGTTGCTTCGCTGGCAGACATTTCTGCAACCATTCTTCCTTCGTTCATAACGTAAATGCGATCGCTC
>JAEEGL017376840.1_pt1 | contig 22811 bp, 21 predicted proteins | sample 9134231 | NCBI WGS metagenome assembly JAEEGL01 (sample SAMN16246548, study PRJNA631951) | gut metagenome | biome: gut microbiome; feature: rumen; material: fiber-attached | host: Bos | place: Iran: Karaj | collected 2018-10 | reverse complement strand
GAGGCACATCCCGACACGCAGTTGTTCTATAAGTTTGATACCCACTGGAATAACCTTGGAAGCTATGTGGCGGCAAGCCAGGTGCTGGAAGAAGGCTTCGGCTTTGATCCGTACCCTCCGCTGGCGACCCAGGACATTTTCCTGACCGTGACGCAGCCTTTTGACTTATCGAGAATGCTGATGCTGGGCAGTTATCTGAACGAGAAGGATGACGTTTATACCATCAATCCAAACGGATACACCACCCACTTTATTACCCAGGAGATGAACGAGGATCTGACCCTTCTCCACTACACGGTACCGGATCAGACGGCTGATCCCAGAAAGGTATTGATGGTCAGTGATTCCTTTGGAACGGGTATCGCGCCTTTTATTGCGCAGGCTTTTAATGAACTGAATTTCAACTTTTATTATCACTACGATCCTACAGTCCTGGATCGGGAAAACCCGGATGTGCTGATCTATGAGGTGACGGAGCGTTATCTGGAGCACCTGTGGGGCTTCCATATTGACGCACCTTACGGACAGTAAACATATAACGGCGAAAAAAGGAGATAAACATGATCAGAAAAGGTTTTAAGATGAAGTTATATCCCGGTATGGAAGAAGAGTATGAGAGAAGACATAATCTCCTGTGGCCGGAAATGAAGGAGAGCATTCATGCTTGCGGAGGTCACAATTATTCCATTTTTCTGGATCGTGAGACCCTGACTCTTTACGGGTATATTGAGATCGAAGATGAAGAAAAATGGGCGGCACAGGCAGATACTGCGATCAACCGTAAGTGGTGGGATTTTATGGCGGATATCATGGAGACAAATCCGGATAACAGCCCTGTATCGGTGGATCTGCATCCCGTATTTCATTTGGATTAAGAGGTTTTTATATGAGTGCATCAACGGAATTATTACAGTTTATCAAAAAGAGTCCGACAGCATTTCAGGCAGTGGACACCATGAAAGAAGCCCTGAAAGAAGCGGGCTATACGGAGCTCCTTGAAGGAGAACGCTGGAAACTGAAGAAGGGTTCTTCCTATTTCGTGGAGCGGGGAGGCTCCGCTCTTGCGGCATTTACCATTCCGGCAAAAGATTTTAAAGGCTTTCGCGTGATCGCAAGCCACAGCGATTCTCCCTATTTCAAGATCAAGGAGAATCCCGAGATCTCCGTGGAGAATGCGTATATCAAGCTGAATACCGAAAAATATGGCGGGATGCTGATGGCACCCTGGTTTGACAGACCTCTTTCCGTAGCAGGACGTGTGATCGTCCGCACCAAAGAAGGTCTTATGCCCGTATCCGTCAATCTTGACGCAGACGTGGCCGTGATCCCCAATCTGGCCATACACATGAACCGGGAAGCCAACGATGGCTATAAGTTTAACGCGCAGAAGGATATGCTTCCTCTTTTTGCCTTATCCGGTGAAAAAGGCAGTTTTATGAAGATGATCGCGAATGCTGCTGGCGTGGACGAAAAGGACATCTGTGGACATGATCTGTATCTGGTCAATCATGCTCCCGGCAGCGTTTGGGGGACGGAAGAAGAGTTTGTTTCTGCTCCCAGACTGGATGACTTAGAGTGCGTATTCTGTTCCCTGAAGGCACATGTAAAGGCGAAGAAGTCCAAATATGCGGCCATTCATGTTGTATTTGACAATGAGGAAGTGGGCAGTTCTTCCAAGCAGGGTGCTGCATCCACATTCCTGGAGGATCTGATGGAGCGTATTGAGACCGGTCTGTCCCGTGACAGGGAACAGTATCTGATGGATCTCACGGATTCATTTATGCTTTCCGCGGATAACGCCCATGCGCTGCACCCGAATTATCAGGAGAAGGCGGATCCCGTCAACCATCCCATTATGGGAAAGGGTATCGTCCTGAAGTTCAATGCCAATCAGAAATACTGCACCGACGGTATGTCTGCAGCCATGTTCCGGGAACTGTGCCGCAAGGTAAAAGTTCCTGTTCAGGAGTTTACCAACAGATCCGATGTGGCCGGCGGTTCCACCCTGGGCAACATTTCCAATCTGAAGGTTCCCATGCTGACCGCAGATATCGGCCTGGCACAGCTTGCCATGCATTCGCCTTATGAAACGGCAGCAACAAAAGACGTAGACTATATGATCAAGGCCATGACGGCATTCTTTGAATAAATTAGAGGATTTTTATGTATAATGATCTGTTTTCCATAGGTCCCTTTACCGTACACGGATACGGTCTGATGATCGGCATCGGGATCCTGTGTGCGTATCTGTTATCCGAAAGGACTGCAAAAAAGAAGGGACTTAACTCTGATGAGATCTTTAACCTTCTGATCACCGTTCTGTTCTTTGGATGGCTCAGTTCCAAACTGCTGTATTTCTTTACGATCCGGAAGGAGATCATGCAGGATCCAAGCCTTCTTTGGAGAAATCTTGGAAACGGATGGGTCGTTTACGGCGGCATTATCGGTGGTGTTCTTTCTGCAGTTGCTTATCTGCGGATCAAAAAACTCCCGGTGCTTTCCTATGTGGAAGCCTGCATGCCCTCTGTGGCACTTGCCCAGGGACTGGGCAGGATCGGATGTTTCCTTGCAGGCTGCTGCTACGGTGTGGAGACTCATCTTCCCATTGGGATCACCTTTACCCATTCCGATTTTGCACCCAATCATGTGGCACTTATGCCCACACAGCTCATGTCCAGCGCGTATGACCTTTTGCTGTTCCTGATCCTGTATCTGATGGTGAAAAAGAATGTAAAAAAGGGTATCGTTCTTGGGTCCTATACTCTGATCTACAGTGTGGGCCGGTTTGTGATCGAGTTTTACCGTGGCGATCTTGCAAGAGGTACGATCGGTACGCTTTCCACATCCCAGTTTATTTCCATCTTTACCGTGATCACGGGTATCGTCCTGATCGTGTGGGGAATCCGTCACACGGGGGCAGAGACAGCAAAAGAAGAGCAAACGGATTCTGAGACGACAAAAGACGAGGGAACGGAAGAAGTAACAACGGGTTCAGAGGAAGAAGATGAATAAAAAGGATTTTGCCCTTGGATTCATACTTGCAACCGCGCTGATGATCTGTATCATCGGTGTTTTCTTCCTTGTGCACAAAAATACCCCGGATACCGGATACCGGGAAGAACTGCAGCAGCAGACGATTGCCTCTGAGGAAGAGACCGAAGGGCAGCCTACAGAGTCGGAAGAGGTTTCCGGATCCGTACCGGTGGATCCCGTTGATGACGGGGAAGACTGGTATGTTCCGACACCGGAGATGCCGGAAGAGCTGGAAGCGGAAGAAACGGAAGAATATCCCGGGGTAGAGATCCCGGATCTTGCTGAGTATCAGAGTAAATATGAGGACGTTTATGCATGGCTTGTCGTGCCGGATACAAAGATCGATTATCCGGTGCTTCAGCATGCGGAAGATGATGATTATTACTTAAATCATAATTATGACGGTACCACCAGGCCCGGCAGTGTTTACAGTGAGAGCCGGAATTCCAAGGATTTTACGGATCCCATGACGATCCTTTATGCCCATAACATGACAAGCGGAGTTTTATTCCACGATCTGGAAAAGTTTCAGGATCAGACGTTTTTTAACGAACATCCTGATTTTTTTGTATATTTACCTGACAGAGTCTTGATCTACAGAGTTTTTGGCGCGTATATGTACTCGGATCATCATCTCATGTACTGGTTCCATAACCTGGAGAGACGTTCCATCCGGGAACGCTACGCGAAAGAGATGTTTTTGCACAACAATTTCAGAGATCATTACCGTATGACGGAAGCAAGGAACCTGACCGAGGATTCCCATATCCTTACGTTATCTACCTGTGTGAATGAACTCAGTGAAAACCGTTATCTGGTACAGGCTTATCCCCGTTATGTGATCTATTATCAGAAAGAGCAAGGAGCAGACAGTGAATAAAAAGACCAAAGGGATTCTTGCATTACTTGGGATCCCCGCCCTATATCTGGGAACCGTGCTTCCCGGGAACCGTTCCATGAGAAAAAACATATTCCCCAAACGGTTTTATGCCCACAGGGGATTGTTTGATAACCGGGGCGCCGCACCTGAGAACTCCATTCCTGCATTTTTACGCGCCGTAAAACGGGGATTTGGTATTGAATTCGATGTCCAGTTAACAAAAGATAACATTCCCGTGGTGTTTCATGATGATACGCTTGGAAGGGCATGCGGCATCAAAGGGAAGGTTTCGGATTATACGTATGAGCAGTTAAGGGAGTTTACGCTGTTTTCTTCAGGAGAAAGGATCCCTTTGCTTAAGGATGTCCTGGCGGCCGTGGATGGGCAGACGCCACTGATCGTGGAGATCAAAATGCCCGGTGTGAATGCGGAGGTCTGCCGTATAACCAGCCGTCTGCTGGATGAGTATCAGGGGATCTACGTTGTAGAATCCTTTAATCCACTGGCGCTTCTGTGGTACCGGAAGAACAGACCGAAGGTGATCCGGGGACAACTGGGACAGCTTTACGGAAAACATCAGAAACAAAGTGCATTTCACAAGGATCTGTTTTTGATCCTGCACGGCCGTTTGGTGTTTAACTTTATTACAAAACCGGATTTTATTGCTTATGACTGCAGAGATCATATGGAATTTTCAAGAACGATGTGCAGAAAACTGTTTCGGTTACCGGCTGTTGCCTGGACGGTAAAGAGTAAAGAGCAGCTCCAAAAGATCGAAAAATCCTATGATGTTTTTATCTTTGATAATTTTGTGCCAATGTAGAAAATCTGTTTTGGTGACATTGCATAAATTGGTAGGACCAGGAACTGTGAGAGTTTGACGAAAAGGGAGAAAAGGGCCTGACCTACTTATATTAAGCCTCTGTTTTTGCTATAATATGCATGTATGTTGCGGTAATTCGCTGTGTTTGATTATTGAAGAATGGAGGTTGTCGGATGTTCAAAGTAAGTGATTATATCGTGTACGGAAACGCCGGGGTTTGCAGGGTAGAAGCAATCGGCCCCATGGACTTTGGCCAGGCAAACTCCAAGGATTATTATACCCTTTGCCCCGTGTATCAGAGAGGTTCTCAGGTGTTTACCCCTGTTGATAACGATAAGGTGATCATGCGTCCCGTGATGTCCGATGATGAAGCCCGGGAACTCATTGACAGCATCGCCGACATCGATACACTGGTGATCGAAGATGAAAAGAAACGGGAGGATACCTATAAAGAGGCGATCCGTACCTGTGAACCCAGAGAATGGGTAAGCGTGATCAAGACCCTTCATGACAGGACGGAGAAGAGGATCCACCAGGGAAAGAAAGCAACCAGCAGCGATGAAAAGTATATGCACATCGCCAAGGAAAATCTCCACGGCGAGCTTGCGTTTGCGCTTCAGATCCCCAAAGATAAGGTGGAAGAGTTTATCCTTTCCCGTATCAGCAGTCACAGGAAACTGGAGATCGGCTGAAATTGATCGTTTGTCAGGAACCGCCTGCTTTTATGCAGGCGGTTCTTTTTATGGTCAAGATGTTAAAATAAATCAGTCAAAGTGATTAAATTTAATCATTTACACTGTTTCCAAAGGGTGATAGACTTTCTTAGTAAAATATATCAATCAAAACGGTGCGATTTTAACATCGTGAAAGTGAGAAACGGCCATGAAGAATGTGAAAAAGTATACCAGACAGTATTTTCTGCCTCCCGTGCAGGAGTTTGACTGGGTAAAACAGGACTATATCAAGAAACCTCCCATCTGGTGTTCCGTGGACTTAAGAGACGGTAACCAGGCTCTGATCGAGCCCATGAACCTGGAAGAGAAACTGGAGTTCTTCAAACTGCTTGTAGATATCGGTTTTAAAGAGATCGAAGTGGGATTTCCCGCGGCATCCGAGACGGAATTTGCCTTCATGCGTGCCCTGATCGACAGACACATGATCCCGGAAGATGTGACGGTACAGGTTCTTACTCAGGCCAGGGAGCATATCATCAGAAAAACATTTGAAGCCGTGAAAGGTGCGCCCCATGCGGTGATCCATCTGTATAATTCCACATCTGTTGCGCAGCGTGAGCAGGTGTTTAAAAAGGATAAGGACGAGATCAAAAAGCTTGCCGTAAACGGAGCGAAACTCCTGAAGAAACTTGCGTCTTCCACGGAAGGCGATTTTGCATTCGAGTATTCACCCGAGAGCTTTCATGGCACGGAAGTGGACTACGCGGTGGAGGTTTGTAATGCCGTTCTGGATGTGTGGAAACCCGATGGTTCCAAAAAGGTGATCATCAACATCCCCGGCACCGTGGAAACCGCAATGCCTCATGTGTTCGCATCCCAGGTGGAATACGTGAGCAAAAACTTAAAGTACAGAGAGCATGTGATCTTAAGTCTCCATCCTCATAATGACAGGGGCTGCGGTGTAGCCGATGCGGAACTTGGTATTCTTGCCGGGGCGGACCGGGTAGAAGGTACCCTGTTCGGAAACGGAGAGCGTACCGGTAATGTGGACCTGATCACAGTGGCCATGAACATGTATTCTTATGGCATTGATCCCGGTCTGGATTTCTCCGAGATGCCCAGGATCCAGGAGGTTTACGAGCGTTGTACCGGCATGAACGTTACCATGAGACAGCCTTATGCAGGTGAACTTGTATTTACCGCATTTTCCGGTTCTCATCAGGATGCTATTTCCAAGGGAATGGCATATCGTGAAGAAAAACGCAGAAAGTACTGGACCGTACCGTACCTGCCTATCGATCCCGTGGATGTGGGCCGTACTTACGATTCCGATGTGATCCGGATCAATTCCCAGTCCGGAAAGGGCGGCGTAAGTTACATTCTGAAACAGAATTTCAGTATCGCCATTCCGGAACAGATGCGGGAAGAGGTTGGGTATGCCGTCAAACATGTGTCGGATACAGAGCACAAGGAGCTTTCCCCTGCCTGGGTTTACGACATCTTTGCGGAAAAATATATCGATTACACACCCTTCTTCCAAATTAAGGAGTGTCATTTCCGCCAGATAGATGGTATTATGGCAGAGGTAACAGTTTCCATCGGCGAAAAGAAAACAAAGGTGGACGCGGGTGGTAACGGACGTCTTGATGCGGTCAGCAATGCCTTAAAGGAGTTCTTCGGCATCTCTTATGAATTGTCCGTTTACGAAGAACATGCGCTTTCTCACGGTTCCTCATCCAAGGCTATGGCATATGTGGGGATCACCTGTGGCGGAAAGATGTTTTGGGGAAGCGGTATCGACGAAGATATCATCAAAGCTTCCATCCATGCCCTTACGGTAGCGGTAAACAAGCTTCCCGGGATCTGTGCCGATGACAAGAACCGGGACGACCGGCTGATCGCCATGCAGAATTATATTCAGGCGAATTATCAAAAAGTTACCCTGGAGGATATGGCAAACACATTCCATCTGTCGGAGCCCTATATCTCCAAGTACATTAAGGAAAAATCCGGACGCACCTTTGGCGAACATGTTGCCAGGATCCGGATGAAAAAAGCGAAAAACCTGCTGAAAAACGGTAATATGACCGTGGAAGATATTTCCGGTGCCGTGGGATATCAGAATGTGGAGCATTTTATCCGCATGTTCAAAAAGATCTTTGATATGACACCCCTTCAATATCGGACCAGCAGCAGAGGAAAAAACGGAGAAGAGTAATCCATGTACGTGTTTTTTTCCGAATTGATCCGGAATCACATCCTGATCGCGGGTATTATTGCCTGGTGTCTTGCACAGGTGATCAAAACAGTTCTTTATACCATCGTGAATCATAAGGTGGATTTATCCAGGTTGACGGGTGACGGCGGCATGCCCAGCTGTCACTCCGCCACCGTTACAAGCGTTGCCGTGATGTCCGGACTTCAGACAGGGTTTTCTTCTCCTGTATTTGCGGTTGCCTGTATCTTTGCCATCGTTGTCATGCATGATGCCATGGGTGTTCGCTTGGAGACCGGCAAACAGGCTCAGACCATCAACCAGATGATCCAGATGTTTATTGATCTTGGTCAACCCGATGTAAGTCCCGAAAAACGCTTGAAAGAACTGGTTGGGCATACTCCGCTGCAGGTTGTGGTGGGAAGCCTGATCGGTCTTTTGGTGGCACTTTTCTATTATTTCTTTATTGTGGTCTAAGGAGAAAGATATGAAGCAGCTTCCGTCTGAGTTTTTGGATCAGATGCGCCAACTTCTCGGTGATGATGAATTCAAGGCCTTTTTACAAAGCTATGAAGAAGAAAGAGGCTACGGGCTCAGGTACAATCCTTTAAAATTGCAAAAGGAAGATTTCCTCAGTAAGATGCCTTTTCCGCTTGAACCGGGTTCCTGGTCGCGGGAAGGCTTTTTCTATCTGAATTCGGACAGACCCGGAAAACATGTCTTTCATGAAGCCGGTGCCTATTACATTCAGGAACCCAGCGCCATGATCGTTACGGAACTCCTGGATCCTCAGCCGGGAGAGCGCATCCTGGATCTTTGCGCCGCACCCGGGGGAAAGAGTACCCAGATCATCGGACGGATGAAGAATAAGGGCCTGCTTGTTTCTAACGAGATCCATCCCGTGCGTGTGAAAGCCCTGTCTCAGAATATGGAACGGATGGGAAGTGTGAATGCTCTGGTCACCAATGAAAAACCGGAGGCGTTATCAGAACGTTTTGCGGGATATTTTGACAGGATCCTGGTGGATGCCCCCTGCTCAGGAGAAGGGATGTTCCGAAAAGAAGAGGAGGCAGTGGATCAGTGGAGCCCGGATGGGGTGGTCCTCTGCGCAAGCCGTCAGAAAGAGATCCTGGAGGAAGCCGCGAAAATGCTGGCGGATACAGGTGTGCTGGTATATTCCACCTGTACCTTTTCTAAGGAAGAAGATGAATATGTTATCGAAGAATTCCTGCAAAAACATCACGAGTTCCGGCTTGATATGAATGAAATACCTTCAGAATGGAAAGCGGCCGGAGTTGTAGAGGGATTTTCGAAGGGGACCATAAGAATGTGGCCCCATCATTGCCGGGGAGAAGGACACTTTGCCGTGCGGATGATCAAAGGAGACCTTCCTTCCGGAGGAGATCATGAAACCTATCCCGGGACCGTGGGAAAAGAAGTAACGATGGCAATCAGATCATTTCTGGATTTCGGGAAAATGTTCTTTTCTGTCGAAAAATTACGGGAATTTGAAATGATTCCCAGGAGCAGATACAGACTGTTTGGCAGTATGCTCTATCTGCTTCCGGATGGATGCCCTGATTTAAAAGGGATCAAGGTCGTTCGGGCAGGACTTTGCCTGGGCGAGGTGAAAAAGGACCGCTTTGAACCGGATCATGCGCTGGCTATGACACTCCGAATAAAAGATGTATCGATCACCGTGGAAACGGAAGATACCCCGGGCGCTGCTAAGGCCTATCTGCGAGGAGAGACCGTTTCCTGTGATCCTACGCTGAAAGGCTGGGGAATCGCAGTCTGTCATGGACTGCCACTGGGATTTGTAAAAACTTCCGGTGGAGTTGCCAAAAATCACTATCCCAAGGGCCTCAGAAAGGATCTTTCCTGATGGCCGCCGGGATAATGATCCTGCCGTTTTCCCATATGGATGATATCGATCCGGAGAGGGACATTCACCCTCATTGGCTGTTAAAAGCATCGAAAGCCCGTCAGGATGCGAAGAAAAAGCAGGAGTATGCGGCGGGCTTTCTTGCGGCAAGGCTGGAGAAGTTCCTTGGCAGGCCTTTTGGCGTAATCCTCGGTGAACAGGGGAAACCCCTTGCGAAGATCAACGGAACACCGGTTTGGTTTAACATCAGTCATACGCCCGGACTGGCGGTTCTTGCCTACAGCGAGCAGACGGATGTCGGGATTGATACGGAGCGGATCCGTAAGAAACCTGCGGCGGTGGCAAAGCGCTTCTTTACAGAGCCTGAACAAAGATATCTTGAAGACGGAGATGAGGATGAAACCGTTTCGGAACGGTTCTTCCGCATCTGGACCGCAAAGGAAGCCTGCATGAAACTGACTGGGGAGGGCCTTCGGCTGTCCCCTGAGAAGATCGAGGTCAGCGGTCTGGAGGAACTGTCAGACAGGGCAGGATTACAGGAACTGCACGGCCTAGTCATGAAAGAAGATGAGGGCGTATGTCATCTTGTCAGGATGTCCACCTACCTGTTTCAAACGGTGGAAGAGGACCGTTTTTTGATCACCGCAGCCTGGGGCGAATGCTTGTCAGAACCCGTAAAAATCGATATACTATAATTGACTATGGGCGCGACGAGGTAAGCACGCCCTGCGTGCTTTTTATTTCGAACGCGAGGCGTTCGAAGTCGCCGGCTTCGCCGGGACGACGGGAACGACGGGAAAGGTAGGTACGCACGGCGTACCTTTCAGCTCGAACGCAGTGCGTTCGATGTCGCCGGCTTCGCCGGGACGACGGAGGCAGTGTATATGGAATATCAGAAAATAGATGAAAACACGATACGCTGCATCGTTACCGAGCGCGATATGGAGAATTTCGGGATCAACATCGATGAGTTTTTGACCCATACGAAAAAATCCGATGAATTCTTACGTTACATTGTGGAAGAAGCCAGAGAAGAACTGGGCTATCAGACCACCCACGGCCTGATCTCCATGCGGGTCGAGATCATGGAGGATAAGAGGATCAGCATCACGTTTGCCGGAAGTGATGAAGCCTCGATCCGGGAGCAGATGATCAATCGTCTGAAGATGATCTTCCCCAACATCAACAGAGCTGTGCTGGAGGGGGTTCTGGAAGAACTATCCAATATCCATGAGTCCGAAAAAGCGGCAAAACTTCAGTCACTTTTAGAGAACATGGCGCAGCTGAATGCACAGGGAGCCCTTCCGGAAACAAAGACAAAACGATCCGAAACAGCCGGAGCTGCATTTACGCCGGACCCTTACAGGCTGTATTCGTTTGATGACATGGATGCGGTCATCCGGTTTTGTCAGGATTCGGGTATCAGGCAGCCGGTAAAAAGCCATTTGTTTAAAGCAAATGGCAGGTACTATCTGCTCGTTATTCGTTACCGGATCTCGGACGCAAAATTCAATCTGCTGACGCTTTGCGCCTTCGACTACGGCAAAGTTCATTTTGAAGTTGACAGTATGCTGAAGTACATCGAAGAGCACGGAGAGATCATCATTCAGGATAAGGCTTTCGGCACACTTCGCAAAATAGGTTGAAATAAGGCTGTTGCTGACCGCGACAGCCTCTTTTTATAGCACGGCAATGGGAGAAATACCATGAAGATCAGAGAGATCACCTGTCGGGATGCGATCCACAGCATCCCGCATTTTATGGACCATACCCTGACAAAAACAGAACTCAGGGAGTTCATGCATCATATTGAAAATTGCCCGGAATGCAAGGAGGAGCTTTCTATCCAGTATCTGGTAAAACAGGGTCTGGAAGAACTGGATGATAACGGCCCCATTGACCTGCAAGCAGATCTGGAGCGCACATTAAGTGAGGCAAAAGACTCCATTCGCAAACATATCCGTTTCCGGAATGCCGCGATCATCGCGGAACTTCTTGCGATGGTGGCGCTGATCATTATTCTGATCTTATCCCTGAACTGAAAAACCGGAGGAAAATATGGAAAAACTGTTATTGGTGGATGGACACAGCATCCTTAACAGAGCATTTTACGGTCTGCCGGATCTGACGAATCCGGAAGGCATTCATACAGGTGCGGTTTATGGATTCTTGAATATCCTGTTCCGAATCATCGAGGAAGAAAAACCGGAATATCTCACGGTTGCGTTTGATGTTCACGCCCCCACGTTCCGTCACGAAATGTATGCGGCGTACAAGGGCACGAGAAAACCCATGCCAGAAGAACTCAGAAGCCAGGTACCCCTGATCAAGGAAGTCCTGAAGACCATGGGGATCTGCATGGCAGAAAAGCCGGGCCTGGAAGCGGATGATATTCTAGGCACCCTTGCATACAAAGGGGAAGCACAGGGGATGGAGGTCACGCTTTTGTCCGGTGACCGTGATCTTTTGCAGATCGCCACGGAAAAGATCAAGATCAGGATCCCCAAGACCAGCAAGGGCAAAACGGAAATCTTTGATTATCACGCGGAAGATGTGGTAAAGGAATGGCAGCTGACTCCCAAAGCTTTTATTGAGTTAAAGGCGTTGATGGGAGATACGGCGGATAATATCCCCGGTGTACCAAAAGTAGGGCAAAAAACCGCTACGGAACTGATGGTGACCTATGGATCTCTGGATGCGATCTATGACCATCTGGAGGAGATCACCAAAAAGAGTATTCACGATTCTCTTGCGGAGAATAAGGAACTGGCATATCTGAGCTTGAAACTGGCTACGATATGTACAACCTGCGAACTGGATCTGACTTTTGATGATATGCGTTACCGGGATCCTTATACCCCGGAAGCCTATCAGATGTTTCGGCGGCTGGGTTTCAAAAACCTTCTTGGCCGTTTTGACAAGGCTGCTTCTGCGGCTGTTACGGCGCCGAAAGCGGAGATTCCGGATCTGTTTATTACCGTCGCACGCTCTGAAGAAGAGATCGCTTCGGCGCTTTCCATCACAGCGAACGAGGGCATCCTTGGGATCCGTGTTTTGAATACCGGGAAGAAGAGTGTGCCGGCAGTCAGTATCACATCCGGTACATCAGCGGTATTTGTATATCCTGACGGGGAAGGATCCGCTGCAGCGCTCAAAGCCGCCTTAACCCGTCTTTTGAAGGACGAAACAAAGAGGTGGGTCACCTTTGACTGTAAGGATCTGTATTCCTGCCTGGAGGATCCTGCTCCGGAAGTTACAAAGCGGATTTTTGATGTGCATATAGCGGCTTACCTGATCAATCCGTTAAAGGATGATCATACGCCGGAGGATGTGATCCTGGAGTATGCCGGTGAGACGCTTCCAACCTATGAGGAGACATTCGGAAAAAAGAGTCTTTCTGAAGTTTTGGAAGCGGATCTTACGGAACCGGCCCTCTATTTCTGCAATCAGACGGCGGCGCTTGCCCGTTGCCGGGATGCCCTTGCCGCAAAACTGAAGGAAACGAAGCAGGATACTCTCTTTTCCGACATCGAGATGCCTCTTACGTTGGTGCTGTTCCATATGGAGTCGGAAGGTGTCGCCATTGAACCGGAAGAACTCTCGATCTACGGCCGGGAACTGGGAGAGCGGATCCTGGTGCTGGAAAAGAAGATCCATGAGGAAGCGGGAGAGCAGTTCAATATCAATTCTCCCAAACAGCTTGGCGAGATCCTGTTTGAAAAGATGCAGATTCCCGGTGGCAAAAAAACAAAGACCGGGTATTCCACGGCTGCGGATGTGCTGGAAAAACTGGCACCGGAGCATGATATCGTTGCGGATATCCTGGAGTATCGGGGATTATCCAAACTCAAATCCACATACGCGGATGCACTGATCACTTATGTGGAGCCGGACCGGAGGATCCGGTCAAGTTTCCATCAGACTGTGACTGCTACGGGCAGGCTTTCTTCGTCCGATCCCAACTTGCAGAATATTCCTATGAGAACGGAAATGGGGAAACGGATCCGGAAAGTATTTATTGCAAAACCCGGGTTTACCCTTGTGGACGCGGATTATTCCCAGATCGAACTTAGAGTCCTGGCTTCTATGTCCGGTGATGCAGAGCTGATCCGGGCCTATCGGGAAGATGCGGATATTCACAGGATGACTGCGGCAAAAGTATTTGGTGTTTCTCCGGAAGAAGTAACACCCCTGATGAGAAGAAATGCCAAAGCCGTGAACTTTGGGATCGTGTACGGGATCAGTTCCTTCGGACTCAGTCAGGACCTGAGCATCTCGAAGAAGGAAGCGGCAGCTTATATTGAGTCTTATTTCAAGATGTTTCCGGATATCAAGGCTTTTCTGGAAAAAGCCGTGTCGGATGCAAAAGAACAGGGCTATACCGTTTCCGCGTTTGGAAGAAGACGGCCCATGCCGGAACTTCAGAGCAGTAATTTCATGACAAGAAGTTTCGGAGAACGGGTTGCCAAGAATGCCCCCATTCAGGGAACCGCGGCTGACATCATCAAGATCGCCATGATCCGTGTGGATGAAAGACTTCGCAGAGAAGGCCTTAAGTCCCGTCTCATCCTGCAGATCCATGATGAACTTTTGGTGGAAACTGCGAAAGACGAGGTGGAAAAGGTAAAGAGCATCCTCCGGGAAGAAATGTCCGGAGCGGCAGATCTTGCCGTGCCTCTGGAGATCGGCATGGAGACCGGGGATAACTGGTACGATGCCCATTAACCATGAACGGAAAAAGGGAGAATAAAGTGAGAGTCATAGGGATCACGGGAGGCGTTGGATCGGGAAAATCCGAGGTCCTTCGCTGCCTGGCAAAGATATACCCGCGCACAGCCGTCATTTATGCGGATGAACTTACGGCTGCGCTTCAGAAAAAGGGCGGGAAGCTTTACGAAGCCATGGTGGAGCTTTTTGGCGAAGCGTATCTTCTTCCTGACGGAGAACTGGACCGGGGAAAGATCGCCCGTCTGGTCTTCGGGAACGAAGAAGAATTAAAACGGCTGAACGACACCACCCATCCCATTGTGGTCGAGACCATCGTTAACATGATCAATGAGGCGAAAACAAAGGAAAAGACAGACTTCTTTTTTGTGGAAGCAGCCTTGCTCATAGAGACCGGATTTGATAAAATCTGTGATGAACTTTGGTATATTTATGCCCAAAAAAAGGTGCGGATCCAAAGACTGAAAGAAAGCCGGGGTTACACGGACAAACAGATCGCCGACATGTTTGACAGACAGCTTTCCGAGGAGGAATTCCGAAAACACTGTCAGGTGGTCATTGACAACAGCGGGGAGCTGGAGGAGAGCATCGCTCAGATCAGGGGCATTTTGGAGGGGTATTACCGTGACAACTAAGAAGTATTCCGGAAAAACCGTTTTCGGACTGGATATCGGTACCAGAAGTATCGTAGGTACCGTGGGATATAAAAAAGGGGACGCTTTTTACGTTCTGGCGCAGCGTGTTCGGGAACACGAGACCAGAGCCATGCTGGATGGTCAGATCCATGATATCGGTAAAGTGGGACGGACCATCGGAGAAGTAAAACTGGACCTGGAAGAGGCTACGGGGCTGAAACTCGACCAGGTTTGTATTGCTGCTGCAGGTCGTGTACTGCGTACCGTAAATGTTCATGTTGAGATTGAATTCCCCGAGGCAAAGAACGTTACCGCTGAGGATATTTTTGAATTAAAGACCGAGGGTATCCAGAAAGCTTACGAAGAGTTTCCGGAAGGGCCGGTGGAAGATAAGACCAAGTTCCATTGTGTGGGAAATTCCATTGTCCGCTACTATGTTAACGGCAATGTGATCCTGAATCCGGAAGAACATAAGGCAGAGACCATCGGTGTGGATATGATCGCCACTTTCCTGCCGGATGATGTTGTGGATGGACTGTATAAGGCTGTGGGTGTTGCGGATCTTGAAGTGGCATCCCTGACGTTGGAGCCTATCGCAGCGATCCAGGTGGCTATCCCCGAGAAGTTCAGGATGCTGAACCTGGCTTTAGTGGATGTGGGTGCCGGTACTTCCGATATCTGTATTACCAAAGACGGAGCCGTAGTGGCCTACGGCATGATCCCCTCTGCCGGAGACGGTCTGACGGAGGTTGTGGCAAAAGCATGTCTTGTGGATTTTGCTACTGCCGAAAAGATCAAACGCGGTATCTCCGAAGCGGACGAAGTGGAATACAGTGATATCATGGGTCTGCCCCAGAAGATCTCCAAAGAGCGCGTTCTTGAGATCACAAAGCCTGCCGTAGAAGAACTGGCAGAAGCAGCAGCGAAACGGATCAAAGAATTGAACGGTGACCAGAGCGTCAGCGCCGTATTTGTCGTGGGTGGAGGCGGAAAGATCCCCGGTTACACCGAGGCACTTTCCCGTTATATGGGGATCCTCCCCGAGCGTGTGGCTCTTCGCGGCGAAGAAGTCATGCAGCAGATCATTTTCGAAGAAGAAGGTGTCACAAAAGATTCCCTTCTGGTGACGCCCATCGGTATCTGCTTAAACTACTACGAACAGAGCAATAACTTTATCTTTGTGACCTTCAACAAAGAGCGGATCAAACTGTATAACAACGATAAACTGGCAGTTGTGGATGCTGCGCTTCAGGCAGACTTCTCCAATGAGATGATGTTCCCCAGAAGAGGAAAGAGCCTGAACTTTACCGTAAACGGAAAAAGCCGCAGCGTGAAAGGCCAGCTGGGCGAAGCAGCCGTCATCAAGATCGGTGGCAAAGATTCCAACATTTATGCCCCCATTCATGAGAATGATGTGATCACGGTCCATCCTTCCACAGCCGGAGCACCCGGGGAACAGACCATTGCGGATCTTCAGGAATTCAGGGATATTATCTCCGTGCAGGTTCAGGATAAACGTGTGGATGTGCCGAAGTTTGCCAGAGTGAACGGTGCTTATCAGACCGGTTATTATTCCATTCAGGACGGAGATGTGATCGAGATCCTGGATTGGTGCAGTGTTGCCCAGATCCTTGAGTTCACGGACATCTTGCTGCCCGAAAATGCTCAGATCTTTGTGAACAATAAGCCCGGAGACCGGGATTCCAAGGTTTATGAGAACTATCTGCTGAGCTGGAAGGAAGTTCCGGAAGCAACCACGTACGCGGAACTGGCAGAGGAAGAAGAACAGCCCGAGGCTGATGAAACTTCTGCAGAAGGAACAACTAATGAGGGAACTTCTGAAGCAGTTTCGGAAGAAATATCAGAAAATGCCGCATCATCAACATCTGCTTCTATTACGGGACAGATGCCGCCGCTTACCATTAAGGTGACAGCGAATGCCCGGCCGGTCACATTAAGCGGCAAGTCTGAGTATGTATTTGTGGATGTGTTTGATCACATTGACTTTGATCTGAAGAATCCACAGGGCTCTGCGGTAGTCACACGCTTAAACGGCCGTGAGGCGCAGTATATGGAAAAACTCCATAACGGAGATGTGCTGGAGATCTTCTGGCAAAAGTAATTGGAAATCAGAAAGAGGATGTAACATGAGGCTTTGCAGTATTGCAAGCGGAAGCAGCGGTAACTGTATCTACGCAGGATCGGAAGCAACCCATATCCTGATCGATACGGGGATCAGCGGAAAGCGGACGGAAGAAGGCTTAAACCGCTTGGATCTGTCCATGCGGGATATCGATGCCATATTTTTGACCCACGAGCACTCGGATCATATTCAGGGGCTGGGGGTTCTGAGCAGGAAATACGGCGTTCCCATTTATTGCACCAAAGGAACAGCGGATGCGGTCCTTCGGGATAAGTCCGTGGGAAATATCGATGAGGGATTGTTCCATATCGTAAAAGCAGATGAAAAGCTGATCCTGAAGGATCTCTCCATCTGCCCCTTTTCCATCAGTCATGATGCGGCGGAACCCGTTGCGTACCGCATCGTCTACGGCACGAAAAAATGCGCGGTATGTACTGACCTTGGAGAATATAACGATTATATCGTAGAGAACCTGAAAGGACTGGATACCATTCTGCTGGAAGCAAATCACGATGTGAGGATGCTGGAGGCGGGCCCTTATCCGTATCCCTTAAAGCAGAGGATCCTGGGAAAAAGAGGACATCTGTCCAACGAAACCTCCGGACAGCTTTTGTGCGAGATCCTGCATGATCAGATCCGTGCCGTTCTTCTCGGGCATTTGAGTAAGATGAACAATCTGCCGGAACTGGCATTTGAGACTGTCCGTATGGAAGTGGCCATGTCCGATACCCCGTATACCGGAAGTGATTTTCCCATGCATATCCTGAAACGTGATCAGGTCTCGGGTCTGGTGGAGTGGTAGGAATTTTATAAGAAAAAGCAGCCGGCCGGGCCGGAACAACGAGGAAACAGGAGGAGTATGATCGTGAAAAAAACTATCATTACCGTAGTCGGAAAAGATACCGTCGGCATTATTGCTGCGGTCTGTAATTATCTTGCGGAGAACGGGATCAATATCCTGGATATCTCCCAAACCATAGTGGACGGATATTTTAACATGATGATGGTTGTGGATACTTCCGCCTGCAGCAAGGAAGCCGTTGCCATCGCTGATGATATGAAAGCTCTCGGTGAGAAGATCGGTGTGATCATTACCTGTCAAAAAGAAGAGATCTTTGACATGATGCATAGAATTTAAGGAGTGACGGCAATGATCAATATGATGGAGGTCGCTGAGACCAATAATATGATCTTGAAGGAGAACCTGGACGTTCGTACTATCACCATGGGGATCTCCCTTTTGAACTGTATTGATTCCGATCTGGAAACTTGTAAGAAAAAGATCTATGACAGGATCGTGACTGCTGCCAAAGATCTGGTAAAGACAGGAGAGGACATCTCCAAAGAATACGGGATCCCCATTGTGAACAAAAGGATCTCCGTAACACCCATTGCGCTTGTGGGAGCAGCCTGCTGTAAAGCGCCTGAAGATTACGTGGAGATCGCTCACATTTTAGACAAGGCTGCGGCAGATGTGAACGTGAATCTGATCGGCGGATATTCCGCACTTGTATCCAAAGGAATGACAACCTCGGACGAAATGCTGATCCGGTCTATCCCGCAGGCTCTGAAAGAAACGGAGCGGGTCTGCAGCAGTGTAAATGTTGGGTCCACAAAGACCGGGATCAATATGGATGCGGTACGCCTCATCGGTGAGATGATCAAAGAGACCGCACGGATCACCGGAGACAGAGACTCCATCGGATGCATGAAATTCGTGGTGTTCTGCAATGCGCCTGATGATAACCCTTTTATGGCCGGTGCATTCCACGGAGTAACGGAGGCAGACGAGATCATCAACGTCGGTGTCAGTGGTCCCGGCGTTGTGAAAAAAGCACTGGAGTCCGTCAGGGGGGCTGATTTTGAGACCCTTTGCGAGACGATCAAAAAAACAGCATTCAAAGTAACGAGAGTTGGTCAGCTGGTGGCCAAAGAGGCATCCGAAAGACTGGGAGTACCGTTTGGCATCGTTGATCTTTCCCTTGCACCTACTCCTGCTGTGGGGGATTCCGTCGCGGATATCCTGTGTGAAATCGGTCTGGAAAAAGCCGGTGCTCCCGGTACTACTGCAGCACTGGCACTGTTGAACGATCAGGTGAAAAAAGGCGGTGTTATGGCAAGTTCCTATGTGGGAGGCTTATCCGGCGCCTTTATTCCCGTCAGTGAAGACCAGGGGATGATCGACGCAGTGGAAGCCGGTGCCTTGACCCTGGAAAAACTGGAGGCCATGACCTGTGTCTGCTCCGTTGGTATTGATATGGTAGCGGTTCCCGGTGATACTTCCGCAGCGACCATTTCCGGCATGATTGCCGATGAGATGGCCATCGGTATGGTGAATCAAAAAACTACCGCAGTCAGGGTGATCCCTGCCTACGGTAAGAGCGTTGGTGATCGTGTGGAGTTTGGAGGCTTGTTTGGGTATGCGCCCATCATGCCCGTAAATTCTTTCTCCTGTGAAGCATTTATCAGCAGAAAAGGAAGAATACCGGCGCCCATCCATAGCTTTAAGAACTAAGGCGCTATCACGATCTTCCGTTCGTATACGGTAGCTTCAGGATCTCTTCTGTGGATCCCGGACATGAGTTTTTCGTACAGGGCATCCCGGCGAAGATCTTTGTGATAAGAGCGCAACTGCATATCGTTTAAGGATTTGGCAGCATCTCCCAGGTTTGTGATCACGGGGATGCTGCTTTCTTTTTTGATCATGGTCAAAAGTTCCATAGAGCTCTTTCGAAAGCCAAGGAGCGTAGCGTAATCGGTGTAGCCGCTTGCTTTTCTTTCTTCCGTTTCTTCTTTTGTGATCTGAAGGATCAGGGATAAAAGGGCTCTGGAGATCCTGGTGTATGTCAGGTTTTTTGTCTTGCAGGATGAGATCATGTCGGAGAAGACCACGTGCCTGTCTTCCACGGAGATGATACGGTTAGCAAGATCCTCCGAGATATCACGATAGGAGGTAAGACTTTTAGCAGTCTCAAAATTGAGGGCCTGTAACAACAGGGGTGACAAGTGATCCGGTGTCAGGAAATGACCGGATTTCACGGCGGCTTGATATACGTCTGCCAGTTCGAAGGGAATGCTGCTCAAAACAGCGGCCGATAAGGCGGAACCTTTTGCGTTCATCACAAGGAGCGCCCGCAGACTTTCCGCGGAAGGATCCGAAGGGGAGAGTTTTTTGTCGTCGGTGTGGTGATAACTGCCTTTTCTGAGGATGGTATGAGGGGTGATGACATTCCCCGCCTTTTCGATGGCACGAAGATACTCGATCCCAAGAATGTTATTGGAACCGGAGAGAAGAGCATCTGCCGTATCCGATGCTTCCGGCAGATCTCCAAGGGCTTTCGCTCTGGCTGCAGGAAAACTCATACCGGAGGCAAGAGCAGACTTCAATGTGCGCTTGAATTCCTCGGTCTCTTTATTCAAAAGGGCGGAAATGCCCTTTAATAAGTTGATATCCCCAACTTCGGAGCCAAAGACAAGATCCGTGACGACGCCGAGATGACACAACATGGAAACGCCTGCGGCAGCAAAGTATTCCGCACTTGCGGTGGCGAACGGGATGGGAAGTTCAAAGACAGCATCCGCGCCGGCCATGAGAGCTGCTTTTGTGCGCAGGTCCTTGTGAAAAAGTGCAGGTTCGCCTCTTTGTACGTAGTTCCCGCTCATGATGACGATTGCGTATTCGGCACCGGTCATTTCTTTTGCTTTCCTGATCAGCTTTTCGTGTCCGTTGTGAAGCGGATTAAATTCCGCGATAATACCGACAACTTTGTTCATAAGGATCTCCGATTTTCGTTAAAAAATTGACTATTCTTGTAAGCCGTAATTGGTAGCGGTTATAATGTTTTCGGTCTGTTTTTAGTTTACTATAATTTCTTTTATTTGTGAAAAGCGGACAGGCTACAGAAAGAAAAGGAGATATAAACATGAAGATTTTAGTTATCAATTGCGGTAGTTCTTCCCTGAAGTTTCAGCTGATCGACTCCGAGTCCGAACAGGTCCTTGCAAAAGGCCTTTGCGAAAGGATCGGTATCGAGGGAAGCCGTCTGGTGTATTCCCCCGCAGGAAAAGATAAGGTAGAGATCGTTAATCCCATGCCCGATCACAAGGTGGCCGTTCAGATGGTCATTGATGCTCTGAAGGATGAGAAGAACGGCGTGATCTCCGACTTAAAAGAGATCGATGCCGTAGGACATCGTATCGTACACGGCGGAGAGAAGTTTGCATCCGCAACCGTGATCAACGACGAAGTGATCAAAGCGATCGAAGAGTGTAATGACCTTGCACCTCTCCATAACCCCGCAAACCTGATCGGTATCAGAGCCTGTCAGGAACTGATGCCCGGTGTGCCTCAGACTGCCGTATTCGATACCGCATTCCATCAGACCATGCCCGAAAAGGCTTATCTGTATGCGATCCCTTACCGTTATTACAAGGACTACAAGATCCGCAGATACGGTTTCCATGGTACCAGCCATGCATTCGTATCCAAGAGATGCGCAGAACTGATGGGCAAGAAGTATGAAGAGTTAAGGATCATCGTTTGCCACCTTGGTAACGGTGCATCCGTTTCCGCAGTGATGAACGGTAAGTGCGTGGATACCTCCATGGGTCTGACTCCCCTGGAAGGTCTGGTAATGGGTACCCGCGCCGGCGATATCGATACCGCTGTTGTGGAATTTATTGCACATAAAGAGAACAAGTCCATTGATGAGATTATGAACATCCTCAATAAGAAGTCCGGTATGCTGGGACTTTCCGACGGCCTTTCTTCCGACTCCCGTGATATCGAAGACGGATGCAAGGCGGGCAACGAGAATGCTGTCAGAACGCTGGAAGCCTTGACTTATCGTGTCGGCAAGTACATCGGTTCCTACGCAGCTGCCATGAACGGAGTGGATGCCATCTGCTTTACTGCAGGTATCGGTGAGAACTCCGCTACCGTTCGTAAGATGATCGTTGAGAATTATCTTGGTTTCCTTGGCGTGACTCTGGATGAGACTGCGAACCAGAAGAGAGGCGAGGATACCCTGATCTCTACCCCTGACTCCAAAGTCAAGGTTTATGTGATCCCCACCAACGAAGAACTCGCCATCGCCCGGGAGACGGTTTCTCTCTTAAAGTAAGAAGAAAAATATTGTTGACAAATAGACGGTGTTCCTGTATATTATTTCAATGTGTGAGCAGAAATGACAGTAAATTTATCTGATGTATTTTCTTCCAACATAACAAAACACGTTGAAATCTCTTTTGGAGAGCAGGTTTTTACGGACGGCATCCTGAAATATGATGTGGTATCTGAGGAACCCTGTGATCTGGAGATTACCGGGGTGGAGACCGGAAAGGCCCATCTTACCGGAGAAGGCAGCATCACACTGAAGATGCAGTGTGGAAGATGCCTGACCGACGTGGAGACGAAAGTGCCTTATTCCGTTGACAGATTTGTATACGGTCCGGATTTGGTGACGGAAGAGATCGCAGAAGAACAGCCCTTTGTTGATGGGTATGTACTGGATGCCGTTTCCCTCATCACCGATGAGATCTTACTGGCAATGCCGATGAAGGTTCTGTGCAGAGATGACTGCAAGGGAATTTGCAAAGTTTGCGGTAAGAACCTTAATCTCACAGATTGCGGTCACGATCAGTTTGTACCGGATCCCCGTATGGCTGCGATCAAAGATATTTTCGATCAGAATTCCAAGGCCTAAAGGAGGTGTAAAAGATGTCTATTTGTCCTAAGAATAAGTCTTCCAGATCTCACAGAGATAAGAGAAGAGCAAATTGGAAAATGAGCGCACCCG
>JAEEGL017223115.1_pt1 | contig 22811 bp, 21 predicted proteins | sample 9134231 | NCBI WGS metagenome assembly JAEEGL01 (sample SAMN16246548, study PRJNA631951) | gut metagenome | biome: gut microbiome; feature: rumen; material: fiber-attached | host: Bos | place: Iran: Karaj | collected 2018-10 | reverse complement strand
TTTGGTACAGCCCACATTTTTGAGGGCAAGCTCTACATCCAGACCGGAAAGGTAAAGGATGTATCAAAGCAGATTCATGCAAACCCAAAGGTTGAGATATGCGCGTTTATGAAGGGAGAGTGGCTCAGACTTGCGGGAGAGCTTGTGGAAGACGACAGAATAGAAGCGCGTCAGTCAATGCTTGATGCATATCCTTCTCTTCAGAATATGTACAAAGCTGATGACGGAAACACAGAAGTATTTTACATTAAAAACGCTACAGCTACTTTCAGCTCATTCACAAAAGCACCTGAAGTAGTAAAATTTTAAGGAAACACTGATCCGAAATATTAAATCAGCATTTCCTTAATGATCTAGCAGGTTACAACTATGCCCCCGTCGCCGGCATAGGTGGTGGCGACTCCGGCTGCATCCACAATGATGGCAGCTTTGAAGGGGATTTTTTTCATAATCATATCTTTTACTACACTGGCTCTTTCAAAACAGTTTACGTGGGTTATCATCAGAGTTTTTTCTTCGGGAGATACTACTTCCGAAGAAAGAACTTCCACCATTTTGATAAGAGCCTTTCTCATGCCTATTCCCTGACTTTTTTGAACGATTTCTCCGTTGACGCCTCGGCATACAGGCTTAATACTTAAGGTTGTGGCAACCAGAGCTTTCATACCGGTCAGACGACCGTTCTTACGCAGCGTTTCCAGCGAATCAAGAACAAAATATGTGATCAGATCATCCCTGAATTTTTCTAGAATAGGAACGATTTCTTCGAATTTCATACCTGACCGGGCAAGCTCAAAAGCTTTCAGCGCAATTTGCGCTTCACCGCAGCAGGCAGAGAGAGAATCGGATATATAAATGTTCTTCGGACCTTTTTCTTCGTGATAGAGATTTTTGCCCAAAAGCGCACTGTTGTAGCTTCCGCTTAGTTTGGAGGTAAGTGTTACAACATAAATATCATCCGCGTCACAGTCGTAGGCCTTCATGAAAAGCTCAGGAGAAGGGCAGGCAGTCCTGGCACAGTTAGGAGACGCTGCTACTTTTGCAAGATAATCAGCCTGGTCGAAGGTGTCATCATCTACAATAATGTGCTCGTCTATCTGAAGAATAAGCGGGATAACTTCAAATCTGGGATCTTTTCTATACTCAGCAGGAAGATCACAGCAACTGTCTACAACTATTTTAAAACTCATGCGGCCTCCAAAACCAGTAATATTGAAAGTGAATACATCATGTTACTGTTCACTCGCAATATAGTTCGTAAACAGTAATTACATCATAACATATCAGAGAAAAAAATGTATTTTTAATCATATGAACCAAGGATTTTTTTTACCTGGGATATTGAATTTCTGTAACTAAAAGAAATAGGGAATGTTTCGCCGTTATCCATGGTGACTTTGCCAAAGGTCTTTTTCTGCAAATGATTCACATTAATAAGACCGTTATCGTTGATGGGACATATCTGCGGAAAAACAGAGCATTGATCGTAAAAATTATAGATATCTTCGATCAGTTCCACGGTGCGTCCGTCATCAAGAAAAACCGTCAGTTCCGGACCCTTTTTTCTGACACATACTATTTCATCATTTTTAGCATAGATAGTGCCTGATTTACTGCGAAGTTCCAGAGTTGGGACAGGATCGCCCTTGGCTTCCTTTATCTGGTCCATGACAGCGGTGAGCTCCGCTACCCGGATAGGCTTGTCCAGAAAAATCAGATTTGGAATATCAAGACCGGATTCTTCATACTGCTTTCTGTAATCTATCTTGGAAGAGTTGAGTACTATGGGACTTACAACACCTGCGCCAAGGAGCATTTGAACAATGGCAAAGCCGGTGGGCTCCTCCAATGTCATATCCACAAATAGTCCGTCATACATCTGAGGATAGTGCATAAATGCTTCCACATTGCCATAGGAATCAATGTAAAGACGCTCACCCGTCTCTTTGAATAATCTGTCCGACTGTCTGCCCAAAAGCCTCTCAGTCTGTTTTCTGTCTGCTATGTTGTCATCACATACCGCTATATGCATCTTTTTTACCCCCAAAAAAGAAAAATCATATGAAACTAAAGGATACCGGTAACCAAACCATAACTGCCAGGAACAATAGCTGCAATACCAGTATAGCGGGAAGTCCGAATTTGAAATACCAATGCTTGGTTTTGTGCCTGAAAATCAGCATTCCCAGAATAGAACCAATACTTCCTCCGATAATTGCAACTGAAAATAGGGTCGCCTCGGGAATGCGGAAGGCGCCTTTTTTCGCCCTCCGCTTATCGCTTCCCATTAAGGCAAACCCCATAATGTTAACTATAAGAAAATATATTATTATGTAGTGCAAAGAATTCATTTATTGTTGTTTTTTTCAACTTCCTGCATCTTCATAGCGCGAACCTTGCAAGAGAGGCCAAACAGATTGATGAAGCCCTCAGCATCGTGATGATCATAAAGGTCACCTGTCTTAAAGGAAGCAATGCTCTCGTTGTAAAGAGAGTAAGGTGATTTTGTGCCTGCCTTGATGATGTTGCCCTTGTAAAGCTTGAAGGTTACTTCACCTGTAACGTACTTCTGAGTGGACTCGATGAAAGCCTGCTGCGCTTCGCGGAGAGGAGTGAACCATTTCCCTTCATATACTAGATCAGCAAATTTATTGCCCATATCTTTCTTCATTGTATAGGTATCACGGTCCAAAATCAACTCTTCAAGCTGCTGATGTGCCTCGTAAAGAATTGTTCCGCCGGGTGTCTCGTACACACCGCGGGACTTCATTCCAACTACACGGTTCTCAACGATGTCAACAATACCAATGCCGTTTTCACCGCCGAGTTTATTGAGTGTGCGGATGATATCGGAAACTTTCATTTCCTTGCCGTTTACTGACTTGGGAACACCGCCCTCAAAGGTCATTGTAACTGTGGTTGGCTGGTCAGGAGCATCCTCGGGAGTCTTGCCAAGAACCAAAAGGTGCTTGTAGTTGGGCTCAAGAGAAGGATCTTCAAGCTCAAGACCTTCATGAGAAATATGCCAGAGATTACGGTCACGGCTGTAACTGGAATCTGCAGAGAACGGAAGATTGATACCGTGCTGCTTGCAGTATTCGATCTCGGATTCTCTTGAATCCATTGTCCACTTATCATTTCTCCAGGCAGCAATGATCTTGATGTCAGGAGCAAGAGCCTTGATACCCAGCTCGAAACGGATCTGATCGTTTCCTTTTCCGGTAGCTCCGTGACAGATGGCAACAGCGCCTTCCTTTCTGGCAATTTCAACAAGCTTCTTGGCGATAAGAGGACGGGCCATTGAAGTTCCGAGAAGATACTTATTCTCATATACAGCATGAGCCATAACACATGGAACGATGTATTCATCACAGAATTCATCAACTACATCAAGAACGTAGAGCTTGCTGGCGCCGCAGCTTTTAGCTCTCTCATCCAGTCCGTCAAGTTCCTCTTCCTGACCGCAGTCAATGCAGACGCAGACAACTTCATAATCAAAGTTCTCTTTGAGCCATGGAATGATCGCTGTAGTATCAAGTCCGCCGGAGTATGCAAGAATTACTTTTTCTTTAGCCATTATCGTAACCTCATCTTTCTTAATATTGTTTTTTCGTATATGATAAAATAAATCAATGTATTACCTTCACTCACTATATACCAATAAATTTAATAATGCAACATAAAAATGCATAAATATTTAAAATATGCAAAAAATTATGCATAAATATAAAAGAAGTATTGCATAATTAAATATTGAGTCGTATACTGAAACAAGTTTATACAGCGAATTTGGTAATTTGATCACAGTTCTTTATATAATAGAAAGGATGCATAAAAAATGATAAAAGTTGGTATCATTGGTGCTACCGGTTATGCGGGAGCGGAAATAGCAAGAATATTATTGGGACATCCCGATGCTGAGGTGGTGTGGTACGGATCAAGATCATATATCGATCAGGAATTTTCAAGTGTATACGGAAACTTCTTTAATATAGTAGATGATAAATGTCTTGACGATAATATGGAAGAGCTGGCAGATAAAGTTGATGTTATTTTTACTGCAACTCCCCAGGGACTATGTGCATCCCTTGTGAATGAAAGCATTCTCGGCAAGGTAAAGATAATCGATCTTTCTGCTGATTTCAGGCTTAAGGATGTGGCGGTTTACGAAAAATGGTACAAGATAGAACATAAGGCTCCGCAGTTTATAGAAGAGGCTGTTTACGGATTATGTGAGATCAACCGTGATAAAATAAAGAAGGCACGACTTGTGGCGAATCCCGGGTGTTATACAACCTGCTCCATTCTTACTGCATATCCTCTTATAAAGGAAGGACTTATTGATCCCGACACTCTTATTGTAGATGCATTAAGCGGAGTTACAGGTGCGGGAAGGGGCGCAAAGGTTGCGAATCTCTACTGCGAAGTTAACGAGAGCTGCAAGCCTTATGGCGTGGCAAATCACAGACACACACCTGAGATTGAGGAGCAGCTGGGTTATGCAGCGGGAAAAGAGATGGTTATCAATTTCACACCTCACCTTGTTCCCATGAACAGAGGTATTCTTGCCACAGAATATGCTTCTTTGGTTAAAAAGGACGGAAAGCTTCCCACAGCAGAGGAAATCAGTAAGGCTTACGAAAAATACTACGGAAACGAAACTTTTATCCGAATTCTTAAGGATGGTATATATCCTGAGACAAGATGGGTTCAGGGCAGCAATTTCGTTGATATAGGATTTAAAATTGATGAGCGCACCGGCAGAATAATCATGATGGGTGCAATCGATAATTTGGTAAAGGGAGCAGCAGGGCAGGCTGTACAGAACATGAATATTTTGTTCGGGCTGGATGAGACGGCCGGACTTAAGCTTGTTCCAAGGTGCTTCTAAGGTCATAGCTTTGGAGGATAGACAAAATGGTTCGCGTGATGACTATGGATGATTATGATGAAGTATATGCTCTGTGGAATTCAATCCACGGCTTTGGGCTCAGGTCCCTGGATGATTCAAGAGAAGGTATTGAGCGCTTTCTTTTGAGAAATCCAACTACAAGTGCTGTTGATATAGAGGACGGTAAAATAGTCGGAGCTATATTATGCGGGCACGATGGCAGAAGAGCATGTCTTTATCATGTATGTGTCAGCGAACAATACAGAATGCACGGAATCGGCAAAAAAATGGTTCAGTTTTGTTGTGAACAGCTTAAGAAAGAGCATATCAACAAGGTATGCCTCAATGCATTCGTGACAAATGCTGTGGGAAATAAGTTCTGGCAGAAGATGGGCTGGACTTTGCGGGATGACATGAATTATTACGACTATACATTAAATGAAGATAATCTTACTGTTTTTGTAAAATAACAATCGGGAAAGGGCTGATAATTATGAAGATAATTGAAGGTGGAGTAACAGCCGCAAAGGGATTTGAGGCAAGTAGCTGTGAGGCGAACATCAAGTATAAGAACAGAACCGATATGGCCATGGTTTTTTCCAAGGAGCCCTGCGTATGTGCCGGGACGTTTACATCCAATGTGGTAAAGGCAGCATGTGTTAAATGGGATATGAAAATTGTGGAATCAGGTGATCCCATGCATGCTGTGGTTATCAATTCCGGAATAGCAAATGCCTGCACAGGCAAAGAGGGGTTCGATGCCTGCGAGGCAACTGCAAAAGCAGTTGAGAAGTGTCTGGAGGCTCCTTTTGACTCGGTGGCTGTAGCATCCACCGGAGTTATTGGTATGCAGCTTCCTGTGGATAAGCTTACAGGCGGCGTAGAGAAAATGAGTAAGACTTTGAGTGACTCATTACAGGCAGGAACAGACGCTTCCAAGGCAATTATGACCACTGACACCGTCAATAAAGAAATTGCTGTTAGTTTTGAGATCGGCGGAAAGAAAGTAACTCTTGGCGGCATGTGCAAGGGATCCGGAATGATTCACCCCAATATGTGTACGATGCTGGCTTTTCTTACTTCTGATATCAATATTGAAAAGAAACTTTTACAGAAAGCAGTAAGTGATATAGTTGCCGATACCTTTAATATGATAACGGTCGATGGGGATACATCCACAAATGATACGCTTTTATGCATGGCCAACGGCCTTGCCGGAAATGAAAAAATCGCTGAAGAGGGAGATGATTACAACACCTTCAGAGAAGCGCTTTCTTTTATTTGTGAGTACCTGGCCAAGAAAATGGCTGCTGATGGTGAAGGAGCAAGTAAGCTCTTTGAAGCCAAGGTTATTAATGCTAAGACCAAAGAAGATGCAAAGACTCTTTCAAGAGCCATTGTGGGATCAAACCTTTCAAAGGCAGCTATCTTCGGATGCGACGCAAATTTCGGACGATTCCTCTGTGCCATGGGTTATTCCGGAGCAAAATTTGATGAAGAGGATGTGGAGTTGTTTTTTGAGAGTGCAAATGGCAGACTCGAAGTTTTCCACAGAGGTACACCGCTTGCTTTTGATGAGGAGAAGGCTCTTGATATCATGAAGGCTGATGCGGTTACCGTATTTGTAAATATGAATGAAGGAAACGAATGTGCAACTGCCTGGGGCTGTGATCTTACCTATGATTATGTCAAGATAAATGCTGATTACAGGAGTTGATAACGAAATAAAAGGTTACTGTTTATGAGTTATGCAGCGAGTGAACAATAGCTACAGATTCGGAGGAGAATAGCAATGGATAAAGATATGCAGGATGTGTTAAAAAAGGCAGAGGTTCTGGTGGAGGCTCTTCCTTATATTCAGAAATTCAACAGGAAAATAATTGTTGTTAAGTATGGCGGAAGTGCCATGAGCAATCAGGAACTTCAGAAAAATGTAATAACAGATGTGACACTTCTTAAGCTGGTTGGATTTAAGCCTATTATTGTTCATGGAGGCGGAAAAGCAATCAGCAGTTGGGTTTCCAAGATCGGTAAAGAGGCAGAATTCGTCAACGGACTTCGCGTGACAGATGACGAGACCATGGAAGTAGCCGAGATGGTCCTTAGCAGAGTGAATAAGCAGCTGGTTACCATGGTGCAGTCCCTGGGAGTAAAATCAATTGGTATTAGCGGCAAGGATTCAGGTCTTTTGCATGTTAAGAAAAAATACTCCGATGGTAAGGATATAGGTTATGTAGGAGAAGTGGATAAGGTGGATCCCAAGGTTCTTTTTGATCTTCTTGACAATGATTATCTTCCCATTGTGGCACCTATCGGCTTTGACGACAATTTTGACACCTATAATATCAATGCAGATGATGCTGCGTGCGCTATAGCAAAGGCTGTTGGCGCAGATAAACTGGCATTTTTGACTGATATCGAGGGAGTATACAGGGATATCAAGGACCCTACAACATTCATTTCAAGGCTTACCTGCTCTGAAGCGGACGCACTTATTGCAAGCGGTAATATCGGCGGAGGAATGCTCCCTAAGCTGAATAACTGTACAGATGCCATAAGACAGGGAGTAAACAAAGTGCATATTCTGGATGGAAGAATTCCCCATTGTCTTTTGCTGGAAATCTTTACCAATAAGGGTATCGGAACCATGTTCATGGCAGATAACGATGCTCTGGCCATGTAAATATAACTGTAGGAGAGGCTGAATATATGAGTGAAATAATGCAGAATTACATAACTGAAGCTGAAAAGGCATTACTACATACCTATAACCGTTATCAGATTGTCCTGGACAGAGGTGACGGAGTATATCTTTATGATATTGACGGCAAAAAGTATCTCGATTTTGTGTCCGGTATAGCAGTTTTTGCCCTGGGATACAATAATAAGGAGTATAATGATGCGCTTAAGGCTCAGATAGATAAGCTTCTTCATACCTCCAACTACTATTACAATGTTCCTGCCATTGAAGCTGCCAAAAAGATAAAAGAAGTATCCGGCATGGACAGAGTATTTTTTACCAACAGCGGAGCTGAGGCTATAGAAGGCGCCATTAAGGCAGCGAGAAAATACGCATATCTCAAGGATCACAAAAATGATCACGAGATAATAGCCATGAATCATTCTTTCCACGGAAGGACCTTCGGAGCGCTTTCTGTTACGGGAAATCCCCATTACAGAGAAGCCTTTGAGCCTATGATTGGTAATGTTAAGTTCGCTGACCTTAATGACTTTGAAAGTGTATTGAACTGTGTTACCGACAAGACCTGTGCTATCATTATGGAAACTGTTCAGGGTGAGGGCGGAATTTTCCCGGCCACAGAAGAGTTCCTCACAAAGGTAAGGCAGCTGTGCGATGAAAAAGATATACTGCTTATTTTGGATGAGATACAGTGTGGCATGGGCAGAACAGGTTACATGTATGCTTGGCAGAGATACGGTATTAAGCCTGATATTATGACTACTGCTAAGGCTCTTGGATGCGGTGTGCCTGTGGGTGCATTTTTGTTAAACGAAAAAGTGGGTACAAATTCTCTTGTGGCCGGTGATCACGGAACAACTTACGGCGGTAATCCCTTTGCCTGTGCGGCTATCAATAAAGTCCTTGATTTATTCAAACAGGACAATATAATAGAGAATGTGAAAGAAGTGGCGCCTTACCTGGAGAAGAGACTGGATGAGCTTACAGAGCGCTATGATTTCATTACGCAGCGAAGAGGCGTCGGACTTATGCAGGGCCTTGTTTTTGACAGGCCGGTTGCGGAGGTGATAAATAAGGCTCTTGAGAACGGTCTTATATTAATAAATGCCGGAACCAATATAATCAGATTTGTCCCGCCACTTATAATAACCAAAGAGAATGTGGATGACATGATAGAGATTCTCGATTCATGTCTGGGGAATATATGAAGCTTAGAATAAGAATTTTTTCATTGATACTTATTGCTTGCACCGTGGCGGGTACTATAGTTTATGCCCGCTCCGGTGAAAGCATTTTTGAAAACAGGTCTATTTTTTCGAAGAGCAAAACAACAGTCCGACTATGGTATACGGATGATTCACTTACGACTTATCTTCAGGGGAAGGCTGTTGCATATTCGGAATCAAACCAGAGTGTCAGAGTTGAGCCTGTGCTTGTTTCCGGTCTGGAATATCTTGAAGCCATAAATGAGGCTTCTCTTAATGAAGATAATTATCCCGATCTTTTTATAATAACAAATGATTCTCTTGAAAAGGCATACCTTGCAGGCCTTGCCACAGAAATTGAGAATGGCGAGGACTATATGACAGAGGAGATGTTCCCTTTTGCTGCCATCAGTTCTGTGACTTACAATAATAAGCTTGTGGCATATCCTTTCTATTTTGAGACCAGTTCACTGATATACAACAAGACCTATCTTGAGAATATGGCCAAAGAAAACATACAGTCCGATATTGACGCCCAGGAAGGGCAGGAGGCTCAGGAGGCTTTGGATGCTGCAGGAGCCCAGGCATCCGGTGAAACGGATGAAAGCACTGCAGAGGTTTCCGATTCCGAAATAACTCAGGGTATGATAGACGAGGTTGTGGAGCAAAGCCTTCCTCTTTCTATTTCCGATATTCTTAAATTTTCCGAATCATATAATGCACCGGATGAGGTTGAAGCGGTCTTTAAGTGGGACGTTACGGATATTTTCTACAATTATTTCTTTGTGGGGAATTATATGAACGTAGGCGGAAGAGCCGGGGACGATGTAAGCCTCATAGACATTTACAACACAGAAACCATCAGCTGCATGAAAATTTATCAGCAGCTTAATCAGTTCTTTGCCATTGATCCTGATGAAATCGACTATGATACTGTGGTTAAAGACTTTATAGACGGCAAGATAGTATTTACCGTTGCAACTACTGATATCCTCAGCAAGATAAATGAAGCAAAGAACACAGGTGAGTGTGAATTTGAATTTGCTGTAGCCGACATGCCTGGCCTTACAGCCGACTTCGGAACCAGAACCATGTCTGTTACAAACTGCCTTGTGGTAAACGGATATTCAGAGCATTCTTCCATGGCTAATGCTTTTGCCAGATATCTCTGCAACGATAATTCTTCCGATCTGTATCAGCTTTCCGGAAAGGTAGCTGCTCATTACGGAGTTAAGTATTCTGATCCCAATATTAAGACGTTTGTGGATGTTTATAACGATTCGGTGCCTATGCCCAAGACAATGGAAACCAGCAATCTATGGATGGAACTGGAGATTGCCTTTACAAAAATCTGGAATGGGGAGGACTGTAATTCCACATTGAAGCAGGTGTCAGAGAATATTATGACTCAGGTTACGGGACAGCCTTACACAGAGGATAAAATCCCAGATCCCGATGACGAGGCAATTACAGCAGGTCTCATGGAAGACAGCGATTAAGTTTTTTATTCTTGATAAAAAACATTAAGAATAATACAATTAAAAATGCATGGCGGGGTCCTCTAAGGAGGAAACATGCGAAAAAGTATTTTGTTATTATTTGTTTTAACGTTTATTATTTGTGGGTGCAGTAAGGCTGGGGATGAGATAATCCTAACCGATACTGAGCCTTCTGTGATGGAAGCTGATGATTCTGCCTCATTTGAGACATCAGTTGCAACAGACAACAGTATGGAAACAGATACTGTTATTACTGTCTATGTCTGCGGAGCTGTCAAAGCGCCGGGAGTCTACGAACTGGAAAAGGACTCCAGGATAAATGCTGCGGTTGAAGCTGCCGGAGGATTTTCGGAGAATGCCGATACTGAATATGTGAATCTTGCTGCCAAGCTTTTGGATGGTGTTAAATTGCAGATTCCTACTTTAGAAGAGACTAAGAATGCTGTGAATACCGACATTCCATGTTTTGATGCTGAAAATGAAAACTCAGACAGTGCTGGTGGTGGCGGTAAAGGTCTTGTCAACATAAATACTGCTGACAAGGAAGAACTTAAGACTCTTCCCGGAATAGGGGATGGAATTGCCGGCAGAATTTTGGAATATCGAAACCAAAATGGCAGTTTTAAGAGTATTGAAGACATTATGAATGTCACCGGAATAAAAAGTAAACTTTTTTCCAAAATTAAGGATCATATAAGTGTTTAATGGGAATGGTGGAAGAATGAGTAAGAAAGCGCTCGTGGTTGATGATGAGAAACTGATAGTTAAAGGCATTAAATTCAGTCTTGAACAGGATGATATTGTGGTGGACTGTGCCTATGACGGTCAGGAGGCTGTGGATAAGGCCAGAGCTAAGGAATACGATATTATTCTTTTGGATGTTATGCTGCCGGTTTTGTCCGGTTTTGAAGCATGCCAGCAGATCAGAGAGTTTTCAAATGTTCCGATTATAATGCTTACAGCCAAGGGAGATGACATGGATAAGATCCTTGGTCTTGAGTATGGTGCAGATGACTATATTACAAAACCCTTTAACATACTTGAGGTTAAGGCTCGTATTAAGGCAATAATGCGAAGAACCAATAAGGCTATAGAGGGAAAAGGCGTTATTTCTTATGGCGATCTTAAGTTAAACGAAGAGTACAGAAGAGTGTTCATAGGAAATAAAGAGATCAATGTTACCAGCAGAGAGTATGAATTATTAGAGCTGTTAGCTTCCAATCCCGGGAAAGTATACTCAAGAGAGGAACTGCTTACGACAATTTGGGGCACTGAGTATCCGGGAGATGAAAGAACTGTTGATGTACATATCAGAAGGCTCAGGGAGAAACTTGAATCAACTCCCAGTGAGCCCAGATATGTTAGAACTAAGTGGGGAAGCGGCTATTATTTTCAGGCCTGATACTGTACTGATATGGGAAAAACTGGCAGTGGTTTAAAGATAAAAGATCTTTTTAAAAGTCTAAGAGCGCGATTTTTTCTGATTGTGGCAATAACAGGACTTTTGTCCTGTCTTTGCATGCATCTGATTATTTTGGACAGTTATGAAAATCGTGCAGTCGATGTCAAGACAACTGAGGTTCAGACTCAGCTGCGAATTTTGGCAAATCACCTTATTTTTTACAATTATCTTCAGAATCCCTCATCTGAGGTTATAAATGCCGAGCTTGATATGTTGGCAAATCTTTACGATGGGCGTGTTATGGTTATCAACGATGATCTTAAGATAGTAACCGATACCTATAACATCAGTCAGGGTAAAATCATTATTTCCGAGGAAGTGGTCAATTGCCTTAAGACTGGTTCCAAGGGTACTATGTCCAAATATGACAATGGCAACGGCTACATAGAGCTGATTACACCCATCGTTGAGACTCAGGTTGTCAATGAACAGGATATTTCTGTTAAGGGAGATGCCAATGAAGTGGTGCGAGGTGTTCTTCTCACCAGCGTATCCACCGATACAATTGAGACAACACTTGGTATTTTAAGTAGACGAGCCAATACCATAGAAATACTTGTGGGTCTTATTATCATTGTTTTTGCAGCACTGGTTTCTTATGGGCTTTTAAAGCCTTTTGACAGGATAACGGCCGCTATCAATGATATTAAGGAGGGCTATACGGATAAACCTATAGTCGGCCCCAACTATCTTGAAACGGAGCAGATTATCAAGGCTTTTAACGCGCTTTTGCATCGTATGAAGGTGCTGGATGATTCCAGACAGGAATTTGTTTCAAATGTGTCCCATGAGCTGAAAACACCCATTACATCCATGAAGATACTGGCGGATTCCCTTCTTATGCAGGAGGAGGTTCCAAATGAAGTCTACAGGGAATTTATGACTGACATTGCGAATGAGGTTGACCGAGAGGACAAGATTATTAATGACCTCTTGGCTCTGGTAAAAATGGACAAGAAGGCCTCCGGTCTTTCGATAACTACAGTTGATGTGGTTATGCTCACGGAAAATGTTTTAAAGCGTTTAAGACCTATTGCCAGAAAGCATAATATTGAGTTGGTTTTGGAGAGCAAGAGAGCAATAACGGCCTCTATTGATGAAATAAAAATATCGCTTGTTATCACAAATCTAGTGGAAAATGCCATAAAGTATAACAAGGATAACGGCTGGGTCAGAGTTGAACTTGATGCGGATCACCAGTTTTTTTATGTAACGGTGATTGATTCCGGAATGGGCATTCCTGAAGAATCTCTTGATCACATTTATGAGAGATTCTATCGTGTGGATAAGTCCAGATCCAGAGAAATCGGTGGAACCGGATTGGGACTTTCCATAACCAGAAATGCTGTCCTTATGCACAGAGGAACAATTGATGTAAAGAGTACATTGGGAGAGGGTTCCACATTTATAGTTAAAATACCTCTTACCTACGTGGGTACCAAGTAATGAATACTTTTAGATTAGCAAAAAACTGCATAAGAAGAGCTGCATTTCTGATTCTTTCATTATTTCTGATGACCTGTACCTCAGCGTGCTCCCGGGAACAGAAGCCTGATGAGGATTCTATACAGGTTTATTATGTGAACCCTTCCGAAACCGGGATAATGTCGACAACATATACGCTTAAAGCTGATAATGACGACATTATGGATGCTATAGCAGAGCTTTTGGAACTTTTAAAGACTATGCCTGACAGACTTCAGTATGAGGCCCCTATTTCCGGAGATATAGAGCTGATTGGATATTCTCTTAATGACAGGCTTCTTACTCTGAACTTTAATTCCAAGTATTATAACCTGGACAGGACATTGGAAATTCTTGACAGAGCGGCAATTGTCAGAACCTTTACCCAGATAGAGGGTGTGGAGTATGTATCTTTTCAGATAGAAGGAACACCTCTTACCGACAAGGCAGGCAACATAATCGGTAATATGTCATCGGATACCTTTGTCTATAACGTCGGCAACGAGATAAACACCTATGAGAAGGTGGAACTTCATCTGTATTTTGCCACAGAAGACGGGCAGAAGCTCAAACCGGTATATCGGTCGGTTGTATATAACAGTAATATATCCATGGAGAGACTGGCTGTAGAGCAGGTTATAAGCGGACCCAATGCTGATATTGCTTATCCGACCATCTCCAAGGACTCAAAGGTAAGGAGCACTAACGTCAAGGATGGAGTATGTTATGTGGATTTTGATAATGCCTTTGTCAATCAGCCAAATAAGGTTTCTGTGGAGGTAGCCATCTATTCCATCGTTAACACTCTGACCGAGCTGCCGAATATAAATAAGGTGGTTTTGTCGGTGAATGGAGATTCTTCTTTTTCTTATATGGATCATATTATTAATGGTCCGTATGAAAGAAATCTTGATATTATTGAATGATATCTTGGGTGATGGATTCATGGAATTTTTACCCAAGAATCTATAGTTTTTTGTATTTATAGCTTTAAATTAGGAGTTGTATAATGAAACGGCCGTTATGTTTATTGGCACTTATAATAACGGCGATTGTATATCTTTATTTATTTTTCTTTTTTTCAGGTATTTCTGATAATGACTATCATATTAAGGACGGGAACTATACCGAGATAGTGGGAGTGGTATCCGATAAAGGATATCGACTGGACTATTTCGGCAATCCCAGTCCTGTTGTCTATGTTATACCCAGTGATAACAGATCAAATAAATTAAAATATGTTCAGTGCTACATGTCTTCTGAAGACTACCGGGAGCCTGCTATAGGTGAGACCGTGAAAATATGCGGAACTATAGCGACATTTCCTGAAAAGAGGAACCCCGGGGAGTTTGACAGTCGCCTTTATTATTCAACTTTAAAAATTTCATACAGAATAAAAAATGCCCGTATATCCGCAAAGGGCGGAAAGCCGGCAATTTATCGGGAAACAATGTATCAGATAAAAAGCTATCTTGAGAAAGTACTTGATAATTGTCTTATGCCCGAGGACAGTGCTGTCATGAAAGCGGTTCTTTTGGGAGATAAGAGCAGTATGAGCGATGATATCAAGGATTTGTATAAAGCAAATGGCATCAGCCATATTCTTGCTGTCAGCGGGCTCCATATCTCCATTATTGGCATGGGATTATATGGTCTTCTGAGGAGACTGAGGCTTGGAAATCTTATTTCCATGGCCTTGTCTGTTTTGTTTATGTATTCCTATGGTGTGATGTGCGGAATGGGTTCTTCTTCCTTCAGGGCGATATGCATGTTCTTTTTAAGGGTGGCTGCGCCGGTTGTGGGAAGAACCTATGACATATTGTCCGCGCTTTCACTTGCGGAAATACTTCTTTTAATAGATCAGCCTTTGTATCTGTATAACAGTGGATTTTTGTTTTCCTTCGGAGCTGTTATAGGAATAACAGTGGTAAGCCCATGCCTTGAACTGATGGGAATTGGCAAAGGAAAAGAAAAAATGGTATTTGCCAAGGAAGAGAAAGAAAAGAAGAAAGAGCTATCCTGCAAAGTAATAACTTTTTTAACGCAGGGATTAAAGAGCGGCGTGGCAATAGCACTTGTGACGCTGCCTGTTTATAGTTTGTTCTACTATACATATCCTGTACATTCTCTTGTTTTAAATCTTGCGGTAATCCCACTTATGGGGCTTTTGATGACAGCAGGACTATTATGCCTCCTGCTGGGATCAGTATGGAATGTGCTTGGAATCATTCCCGGGAAATTGGTACATATTATTCTTACGCTCTATAAAATGCTCTGTTCATCCGGGAAAATCATAGGGAAATTCACCTGGTATATGGGGCATTCTGACGGTGGTCGGGTAATAATGTATTTGTTAATACTTACTTGTTTTATTATTCTGTCGGATAGGATGGCAAAGAGGTTCAAAAAAGACAGGGAAAAACGGACACTTTCGGAAGAAAAATATACGAATGGTAAATGGATACTGGCAGACCTTTTGCGAATCAGTATACTTGTTACGGGCATTTTTGTACTCACATTTCAGGTAAAAAGTCCCCTTGAACTGGATTTTATTGATGTGGGACAGGGGGATGGAATAGTTGTTTCCCAAGGCGATAAAAGTATTCTTATCGATGGGGGAAGCTCTTCAAAGAAAGAAGTTGGCAGGTATCAGATAATTCCTTTCCTTAAATATCGCGGAATCGGTGAATTGGAGGCTATAGTGGTGACTCATGAGGATGAGGATCATATAAGCGGTATCAAAGAAATCCTGGAAGAGACATCTAAAGGCGGTATTTCGGTAGGAAAGCTTATTCTTCCAGAAGTAGCGCAGGTTTCAAAAGGAGATAATTATAAAAAGCTGGAGGAGATTGCGGGTGAATGGGGAATTCCGGTTTTATACATCAACAGTGGTGAGAACTTTAACTTGGGAAAAGCAGAATTTTTTTGCCTTAATCCAAAGCTTTCCATGGTGACGGAGGGGGCAAATGAGTATTCGACTGTGTTGTTTATGGAGTATAACGGCTTTAAAGCTCTTTTTACGGGAGATATGGAAGGAGAAGGACAGAGGGCAGTTAAGGAACTTATCAGTGACAAAAAGGATTTTTATAAAAATATAAATCTTCTGAAGGTGGCCCATCATGGCTCTATGTATACCACCGATGAAGAGTTTCTTGATATGGTAAGACCTCAGATAGCTGTTATAAGCTGCGGGGTGGACAATTCCTACGGACATCCCCACAGGGAACTTCTTGAAAGACTTGATGGTATTGGCGCTATGGTCTATAGAACCGACAGGAGCGGCTGTATACGAGTTTTTTTCAGCGGTAACAGGGTTAGAGTATCACTGTTTCTTACTGATAAAAATAAATAAGAAGAAATGCTGCATAAAGTGTTTGAGAGGTTGTATAATTTATTTTATTATTTAAGAATTTCTTAATAATTTGATTATAATTACTGTGGTAACATAACATTTGGAGCGTAAAAGGCAATGGCAGGTAAAGCATCGGATTTTCCGGTTAAACAAAGGCAATTGAATGAAGATATAAGGAACGGCACCTTCAGGAATTGCTACCTTATTTACGGAGAGGAGGCTTATCTTAGAAATCAGAACAAAGATAAGCTGGTTAAGGCATTAAACGGCGAAAATGCATCGATGAATTTCTCCAGATACGAAGGGGATAAGATAAATCCCGGAGAAGTCATAGATATGGCTGAGACGATGCCGTTTCTTTCAGATAAGAGAGTAATACTTATTGAGAACAGTGGCTTTTTTAAAACCGGATGCCCGGAGCTTGCAGGATATCTTAAGGAGCCGTCAGCAACAACCTTTTTTGTATTTGCGGAAAAGGATGTGGACAAGAGAAAAGACATATATAAGGCAGTGTCCAAAAACGGCTTTGAAATATGCTGTGACACTCAGGATGAAGGGACTCTTAAGGCCTGGATCAACAATAAAGTCAAAGCCGAGGGAAAGACTATTTCACCTTCTACCATTAATGCTCTTATGGAGCGTGTGGGAACTGACATGTCCAATATCAGCACCGAACTGGAAAAACTGGTTTGCTACTGCATAGACAGAAACGAGATTACTGCTGATGACGTGCAGGCAGTTTGTGCCAATTGGATCACAAGTCAGATTTTTGCCATGACTGACGCTATTGTTGAAAAGAACCAGAAGAAAGCCATAAATCTCTATTATGACCTTTTGGCTTTGAAGGAACCGCCGGCAAAGATTCTTGCGCTGATCACAAGGCAGTTTAACATTATGCTTCAGGTAAAAGAAATGAACGAGCACAGAGTAGACAACAATTCTATTGCAAGTGCTGTAAAACTTCCTCCGTTCCTTGTGGGAAAATATACTAACTGGGCCAGGCGCTACACCATGGAGGAACTGGTTGATACGCTGCAGATGTGTGCATCAAACGATGAGGCGGTTAAAACAGGTAAGCTTGACTATGTTATCAGTGTCGAAATGGTTATAATCAAGTGCACGCAATTATAAAGCTATAAATTTGAAAAAAATAGTTTGAAGGATTATAATTTCTAATTAATGGTTTTTAAATTCATTATCAGGAGGCAGATTTTGGACAGACCAAGACCCCAGGAATTATACAGGCATTTTAAGGGAAATCTCTATCAGGTAGTTACTGTTGCCACCCACTCCGAGACCATGGAAGAAATGGTGGTATATCAGGCACTTTACGGAGACTATAAATACTATGTGAGGCCTTTGGAGATGTTTATGTCCAAAGTTGACAGGGATAAGTATCCCGATGCAACTCAGGAATACAGATTTGAGAAAGTTTCTTCAGCTGTCAGTGCCGTTAAGACTGCAACAGAAAAGAAGGTTACCCAAAATGAAGTAACCGAAAATGAAGTCACCAAAAAGGATATTATTCGTGAGGAGTTCAGAAAGCATCCTTACAAGGAATCACAGGTCATGTCCAAAAGCGTCAGTGAAGAAGCGGAGGATCTTAACATGGATCCCCTTGTTATCCAGTTTCTTGATGCAGATCTGGCTTCCGACAAGAATGCAATTTTATCCAAACTCAGACCTACCATTACCAACGATATGATAGACATTATGGCTATGTCTCTTGGAGTAGTGGTAAATGAGGGGGATGTCTATGACAGATTCAATGATCTTCGGACCTGCCTGACAACCATTGAAAAATTTGAAAGCAACAGATTAAGGAGCTGATTAAGAAATGAAATTACTTTCAATTGCAATACCTTGCTATAATTCCGAGGCTTACATGGGAAAATGCATTGATTCACTGCTTGTGGGTGGAGAAGATGTGGAAATTCTTATTGTAGATGACGGATCGAAGGATAGAACTGCAGAGATTGCTGATGAATATGCCAAAAAATATCCCACGATAGTAAAGGTAATCCATAAACCCAACGGTGGCCATGGTTCAGCTGTAAATGCGGGAATCGAGAATGCCACAGGGTTGTTTTTTAAGGTAGTAGACTCAGATGACTGGGTTAAAGAAATTGCTTACAGAAAGATTCTTACGACGCTAGCAGAACTGGCAGGAGGAGAACATCATCTGGATCTTCTCATCAGTAACTTTGTATACAACAAAGAGGGTGAGAAGAGACATAAGGTAATGAGATATAACACCATGTTCCCCATAGAGAAGATTTTTACATGGAAGGATATAAAGAGAACTCCCAAGGGACATTACCTGCTTATGCACTCGGTAATATACAGAACCAAGCTTTTAAAGCAGTGTGGTCTTAAACTTCCGGAACATACATTTTATGTGGATAATATATATGTTTTTAACCCACTTCCATTTGTTAAGACTATGTATTATCTGGATGTTAATTTCTATTACTACTACATCGGACGTGCCGATCAGTCGGTCAATCAAAAGATTATGTTATCGAGGATTGATCAGCAGCTTAGAGTAAATAAGCTGATGGTGGATTATTACGTAGAGAATTACGGAATGATCCGGTCTCAGAGAGAAAGACATAAGTATATGTTCAACTATCTTGAGATTATTACAGCTATTTCGTCAGTTCTTCTGATCACGGAGGATACACCGGAGAATCTGACAAAGAGAAAAGAACTTCTTAATTATATCAAGGAAAAGAATTACCTTCTTTATCTTAAGATAAGATACAGTATCGAAGGAACATACATTTATTTGCCGGGCAAAGGAGGGAGAAAGATTACATTAGCCGGATACAAGTTGTTGCAGAAGATATTCCATTTCAATTGATTTTTGCTATCTGATTCGCAGATAGTTATGAGGAAAAAATTATGAAAAAATTCTATGAGGATTGGTCCGGAAGGAGTCTTAATAAAGAAACCTTCATGGATATATTAAAATTGGCTTTACCTGTAATAATTTATGCGCCAATTTATCTGTTTTGCTTCTTTTACATTGAAAAACACACATTTTCACATTACGCTGTAATACATACCGTTGTGGATGATTATATCCCTTTCCTTGAGGTCTTTATTATCCCGTATTATATATGGTTTGCGTATGTTTCACTGGTGCTTGTGTTCTTCCTGGTTTCCTTTGATGTGGAGGACTACTACAAGAATTTTTACTTTCTGGCAACGGGAATGACGATATTTATTATAATATCCTGTCTTTTCCCGAATATGCATCAGTTAAGACCGGCTGTGATGCCAAGGGATAATATCTTTACCGACATGGTTAAGCTGATATATGCCAGTGATACACCGGCTAATCTATGGCCAAGCATTCATGTTTACAATTCCCTCGGGGCAATGATTGCTGTTCACCACAGCAGGAGATTTAACAAAACAGGCAAGATAATAAGTGACATAATTGGTGTTTCGATTATTCTTTCTACTGTTTTTGTTAAGCAGCATTCAGTTTACGATGTTGTCACCGGAATTATAATGGCCATTATTTTCTATATCCTGTTTTACCACACATCACTTCTTGAGAATTATTGTAAGAGAAGAGAAGAAAAGCTTGCTATAAGATATAATTAAAATATAAGAGGCTCAAGGGAAATATCAAATTCCTTTGAGCCTCATTTTTTAATTCATAAGATGTAATTTCTGCTGAAGGCACTCAAGCGTGATGCTATCGGACTTGACAGATACTTCTCCGTCTGTATGCACCCACAGTGGCTTGTCGGCTTTAATGGTCACCTTCTGAACCCTTTTGTGCCCCAGACCTTTAATCCAGTAAAAATGTCCGATAAAGGTGAAGGGCAGAGCGAAGAGCATTTTTAAATTAGCCATGTTTCCTGCGTATATAAGATCAAATTTTCCGTCGGAAAGATCAGCCTTGGGAGCAAATTTAAAGCCGCCGCCTTCATAGTGATGAATCATGGCTGCAATAAATATAAATCTCCTGAGTTTGATGGTTTCACCATTATCAAGGATTACTTCACAGGGTATCTTTTCAGCTCCAAAAAGCTGCCTCAGAGCGATGGAACCGTAGGTAAGCTTGCCGAGGCCTATTTTGTTCAGGAAATTCTTGGTTCCGGAGGACAGAGCCTGCTCGCACACTGCGGCATCAAAACCCATTCCCGCGCTTACGTCAAACAGTCTGGTTGATTGAATTTTATCCTCATGAAGCCTGGAGGTTTCCCTTGACATGGAATTATAGGTAAGTTTGCCTAAATCCAGGGAACGAACACAGTTACCGGCTATAATCCGGTCAATCCACAGATCTTTATTCTTGGGATACTCCAGATCTCTTGAAAAGTCATTGCTTGATCCGATCGGAATGTAGCCTACAAGAGTGTTGTCAAAGTCTTCAATGCCGTTTATGACTTCGTTCAGAGTCCCGTCGCCCCCAAGAACCACCAGCTTGATTGGGAGATTGATATCTTTTTTGCCTTTAATGCCGGAGGTGATATTATGTGAAAGCTTTGTGGCATGTCCGGGACCTTTTGTGAAGACAGCCTTATACTCCAGACCTTTCTCGGCAAATTTTTTCTCGAGTTTCTCCCATATTTCCTGCCCCTTGCCTGATCTGGCAGATGGATTGACTATGCAATAATACATTTTTGCAACCTCACAAAATAATATGTTAAAAAATAAATTAATGTAATAATTATAGCATTTTTTTTGCGGGTGTGTTACGATATGCAAGATGTTGCTTTAACGCATTACATTGTAAAAGATTTTATGAGAATCTATCATAGTATACAGGAGGAGTCTTGAAATGTATTCATTGGAAGAATTAAGATCAGTTGACCCGCAAATCGCAGCTCTCATTGAAAAAGAGGTGGATCGTCAGAACGACCACATCGAGCTTATCGCATCCGAAAACTGGACCAGTAAAGCAGTTATGTCAGCCATGGGAAGCCCCCTTACCAACAAATATGCGGAAGGACTTCCTGGAAAGAGATACTATGGCGGATGCTATGTTGTTGATGAAGTAGAAACCCTTGCTATTGAAAGAGCAAAGGAGCTTTTTCACTGTGATTATGCAAACGTTCAGCCACATTCCGGAGCACAGGCTAACCTCGCCGTTCAGTTTGCTCTTCTTGAGCCCGGCGATACTATCATGGGTATGAATTTGAATCAGGGTGGTCATCTTACTCACGGAAGTTCTGCCAATATTTCAGGTACATATTATAAAGTTATTCCTTACGGAGTAGATGAGAATGGCGTTCTGGATTATGACGAGATGTACAGACTTGCAGTTGAACACAAGCCTAAGCTTATCATTGCCGGTGCATCTGCTTATTGCAGAATTATAGATTTCAAGAAATTCAGAGAGGCAGCTGATGCCTGTGGAGCAGTTCTTATGGTAGATATGGCTCATATTGCCGGTCTCGTAGCTGCAGGCGTTCATCCAAGCCCATTCCCATATGCTGATGTTGTTACCACAACAACACACAAGACACTTCGCGGACCCAGAGGAGGCCTTATCCTTTGGAACCAGGCTGCGCAGGATAAATACAAGTTTAACAAGGCTGTATTCCCTGGAATACAGGGCGGTCCCCTTGAGCATGTGGTAGCTGCAAAGGCTGTATGCTTTAAGGAAGCTCTTTCTCCTGAATTTACAACCTACGGTCAGAATGTTGTAAAGAATGCAAAGGCTCTCTGCAAAGGACTTATGGACAGAGGAATTCAGATCGTATCAGGCGGAACAGATAATCATCTTATGCTTGTTGATCTTACTAACTTTGGTCTTACCGGAAAAGAAGTTGAGGCATGGCTTGATGATGCTCATATCACTGCCAACAAGAACACAATCCCCAACGAGCAGCAGTCTCCTTTTGTAACCAGTGGTATCAGACTTGGTACTCCTGCTGTTACAACAAGAGGAATGAACGAAGAGGATATGGATAAGATTGCGGAGGCAATTGCCATCGTTATCAAGAACAAGGGAGAGAAGAACGACGAAGCCCGTGCTATCATCGCGGAGCTCACATCCCGCTACCCCCTTAAATAAATTCAAGCGGGTGATGATTAGTCGGAAATGCTTGTTTTCGGCTTCGCACAAATTCATATGAGTTATCGGATGAAATTCCAGAAATGCGCACTATGCTGCGCATTTCGTGAGAATATGATACAAGTGCAAATAGGCCCTGCGACTTTAGTCGCACTGGAATGGCCTATTTGTCATATATTTCCGAGTTTTGTTCGGAA
>JAEEGL010213659.1_pt1 | contig 22813 bp, 18 predicted proteins | sample 9134231 | NCBI WGS metagenome assembly JAEEGL01 (sample SAMN16246548, study PRJNA631951) | gut metagenome | biome: gut microbiome; feature: rumen; material: fiber-attached | host: Bos | place: Iran: Karaj | collected 2018-10 | reverse complement strand
TAAATTCTTGGACAGAAAATAAAAAATTTAACAATTCAAAAATTGCTAGAAACTATTTTTCAACACCGTGTGGCAGTGAAACAACCACAACAGCATGCGGAGGAGAAATAACTTCAACAGCTTGTGGTTCTGAATTATATTAATTGGTTGAACAATATATCCTTAACTAATATATAGTTAAGGATTTTTTTTATAAAAAAAATAGTGAGAGATTATATTGGATTTTTTTGCATTTCAATGGCATATTACAGATGATTGTGATCAACGTTGTAAACATTGCTATATTTTTTCAGAAGATAACACTAAACCATTAATAACTATGTCTTATAATGATATTATACATGTTTTTAATAATTGCATAAGAATGTGCAAAAAAGTAAACCGAACCCCTTATTTTACTATTACAGGTGGAGATCCCTTATTACATCCAGATTTTTGGAAAATATTGAAATTATTTAAGGATAAATCAGTTAGATTTGGTATTTTGGGAAATCCTTTTCATCTAAATAATGAAATTTGTAAAAAATTACATGATTATGGTTGTGAATTTTATCAATTATCTATTGATGGTTTAAAGGATACTCATGATTATTTTAGGAAAGAGGGCTCATTTGATATAACATTAGACAAGATTGCTTGCTTAAAAAATGCAAATATACATGCAAATATCATGACAACAGTATCAAAAACAAATATTGATGAAATTCCAGAAATAATTGATAAAATTGTTGAATATGAGGCAGATTTATTTTCATTTGCTAGATATTGTCCTACTAGTTTAGAAAAAAGTGTTCAAATGTCTCCAGAAGAATATCGTGACTTATTAGATGCTTGTTGGGAACGTTTTGAAAAATATAAGGAGTCTAATACTCATTTTAATCTTAAAGATCATCTTTGGACATTATTTTTATATGAGAAAGGAATATTTAAAATACCTTCTGATTTAGAGGATGATGTGATTTATGATGGATGTAATTGTGGAAATTCACATATAACCATCCTTCCCACAGGGGAGGTTTATGCTTGTCGTAGAATGGAAAGTAAGGTAGGTAATGCTCTATTTGAAGAACTATATGATATCTTTTTTAGTGAAAAGATGGATAAATATAGACAATATGAAAAGTTTGAAAAATGTTCTAAATGTGAATTATTACGTTTCTGTAGAGGTTGTCCAGCCGTAAGTTATGGTACAACCCATAATATGTATTCTGCAGATCCACAATGTTGGAAAAAAGTGTGAAATTATGAAAGCCATTGTATTAGAAAAAACTTGTGAAGCTGATGAATTAGAAATCAGTGAAATAACTATACCTAAAATTACTCCTAACCACATTCTTGTGAAAGTTAATGCATTTGGAATTAATCGTTCGGAAATCATTTTAAGAGAATATGAAGCTGATGAAGATTACATTCATTTACCAGTTGTTCCAGGAATTGAATGTGTTGGTACCGTGATTGATTCAATGAGTGATGAATTTAAAGTTGGAGACAAAATTATTTCACTTATGGGTGGTATGGGTAGAAGTTTTAATGGAAGTTATGAAGAATATGTATTACTTCCTGCTAAAAATACTTTTAAACTTAATAATGAAATTTGTGAAAAACTTTCAACAGAAGAAATTGCTGCTATCCCCGAAACATATTTTACTTCATATGGATCATTATTTGAATGTTTACAATTATCATCAGAGGATACTCTTTTGATAAGAGGTGGTACTAGTGCAACCGGATTAATTTCCCTTAGTTTAGCAAAAGCTATAGGTTGTGAAGTCATAACAACATCTAGAAATAATGAAAAAATTGCAGTTTTATTAGCCCATGGTGCAGACTATGCTTTAATTGATGATGGAAATATTTCCAATAAAATTAAGGAGATATATCCAAATGGTGTTTCTAAAGTTTTAGAACTTGTTGGTCCAAGAACTATGGCTGATTCCTTTGAATCCTTATCATTACAAGGAATTTGTTGTGTAACAGGTATTTTAGGAAATATTGAGCATATTGATGGATTTGATCCCATTAAAGATATTCCTAATGGAAAATATTTAACATCATTTTTTAGTAATTATCCTACACAACACATTATCAATAAAATATTTGAATATGTTTTAGAATATGATCTTAAACCCCCTATAGCGAAAGTATTTAATTCTTTAGATGATATTAATGAGGCACATAAGTTGATGGAAAGTAATAATGCTCAAGGAAAAATCATAGTTAAATTAGAAGATTTTTGAGGAGATTTATCCAATGGTGACTAAAAAAGAATGTCTTAAACAAGTTCGTGAAGTAATTGATGGAGTACTTAGTACTGTTGATAAAAAAGGAAATAGTCAAAGTAGAATAATTGATATTATGCATATTGATGAAGATACTGTTTATTTTTTAACTGCTCGTGGGAAAAATGTATATGAACAGTTAATTACTCACCCACAAGTTAGTTATGTTAGTTTTAAGAACAATAAATCCATTAGAATTACAGGTATTGCTAAAAAGTTAGAAAATCAGAAGAAATGGATTGACTTGATGTTTGAAGAAAATTCTTACATGAATAATGTTTATCCAGGTAAAACCAGATATATTTTAGAACCGTTTAAAATTATTAGTGGAGAAATTGAATTTTTTGATTTAACTCAAAAACCTATTCTTAGAGAAAGTTTTTCGATTGGAAATTATGAAATTAAGTTGAAAGGTTACTTTATTTCTGAGCAATGCATTGAATGTGGATTATGTGTAAAAAATTGTCCTCAAAAAGTAATCATTGAAGGAACACCCTTTAAAATTAGTCAGGAACATTGTTTACATTGTGGAATATGTTATGAAAATTGTCCAGTTAATGCTATTGAGAAAATAGAATAATCACTTTTCAAGTATTTTAAATAAGTTTTTTTCACTTATTATTTTTATTTTTCCACCATCATCCTGTAATTTCTGTGCTTTAACTATTTTTCCACCAATATTTCCATATTTCCATGCAGGACTTCCCAAATCCCCTACAAATAAATAATCAACTTTTCCTGAAACGGAATTTTTTGAAATGGCTCCTTCTTTTTCCAGCAAATACGTTATTTTTTCCTTATTTCCATGTTTAAATTCACCCGATAAACAGAAAGTTTTATTTTTTAAAGTGAATGATTCGTTTGTATTTTTTATTGGAGTAATCAATTCTTTAAATTGATTAGATATATTTTCCTGTTCCCCCAAGGTAATGAAACCTTGGTTTAACATGACATTAGTAATTTTAAGTATTTTATCATAAGGGTAAGAACCTCTTAATGAAGTATTTCTCATCATCCATCTTTTTAAGTTGGTTAATTCTTCAAGAGTAACTTTATTATCTGCCGTGATTGCTTTGATTATACCCTGTAAGACTTGTATTTTAAGTGTTTTATTGGAATAAATGCTGGATACGGAAACAAATTCTACAACATTTACCAACGATTTTTTATCGGAACCATCCATATGACCTTTGTCTAAAATTCTTTTCAATTCCAAGCTGATTTTATGAAAAACAAGGTATTGGTTGTATTGTAGATTATTTCCATACCATTCTTCAAAGAGCATGAATTGTGGTTCGGAAATGTATTCTTCAAAAAGTACTACCCTTAGCATGCCATAAAGATTGTTTAAATTAGTAGATAATTTGGGATCATATCTTTCAACTACTTTTGGCACGTAATGATAATGTTTTGATTCTGAAATTGGGATTTTTTCATGCCTATTGATGTACTCAAATAATTCACAGGCAGCTCTTGCATCCTCAATTGCATTGTGCGGATTGTAGATTATATGTAATTTTTTAGCTACATTTTCCAGTTTATAGGAAGGTAAGTTCAGATATCTTCTGCTTAAAGATAAAGTACAGACATACTTAAAATCAGGTACTGGAAGATGATATCTTTGCAATGATTTAGAAATAAGCTTTAAATCATAAGTAATATTGTGTCCAACAACAATATTGTTCGTTAATAAATCTTTTATTTTAGGCCAGAATTCCGGAAGTGTCGGACTATCTTCAACCATATGTGGTGCAATTTTTGTAATTTCCATATTTATTCTATCAAAGCTATCTTCAGGATTAATTAATGAATAAATTTTTTCTATTACATTATTGTCACGTACCACGATAACTCCTACAGCACATATGGAATTTTGTCTAAAATTTGGATTTTCTAAGTCCAATACCACATAATCTTTCAATATAAAAACCTTCAGAATATGTTAAAAAAATAGAATAAAATAATTATATATCATCTAATGTTTCTAAGGAAGATTTAGTCATTTCTTCTGATAATCTGTATAAATCTTCGGATTCTTCTTCTTTTGAATAATATATTTTATCATTTTGAGGATTATAGTATGGATAATTTTCTCTTACGTAAACTGTTATCCCTTTGTACATAGTTTCCACGTAATCTCCTGCTTCATCAATTTGATAAATTTTCATTGTTTCACCAGAGTTTTCACCTGAAGACATATTATGAACTGAAGAGGCACCGTAAACTGTACTATTGATATTTTGAATAATATTATTGATTCTTGACTTCATATTTATCCCTCTGAAAATTATCTACAATACCATGAGATGATATTTAATTTATCATAATTAATATATATTATTTTGGTATTGATAATAATTATAAAATTTCAAGTATTACAGAATTCATATTTATAAATTATAAAAAAGATATAAATATATAGAGTTGGGTGATAAAATGAAAGAAACATATGAATACAACATCGAAGATGAAAATAACGAAAATTTCAATATTAAATGTAAAGCAGAATACGATACGACAAATTCATATAATACAAATTACTACTTCTATGATGGAAATAAATGGTTAAAAGACTTTATAGATTTAAATAAATTATCACCAGATAACGAAGAAGAAATTAAAGAATTTGAAGATTTTATTACAAGAGTACATGATTACATGGTCCATGGTAATCTCTGGGAAGATCTTAAAGAACTAGATGATAATAAAATAGAAAATAAAAAAACTTACAATTTAGTTATCAAAGCAAAAAAAATCTGAGGAGTTTAGATTGTCAACAAACAAAGAAATTCAATGCAAAATATTAGATGGAAAATACGAAGAAGATGACTTTCAGGTTCTTGTTAAATTAACAATTATTAAACCAAATCATTTTGAACTATTGGGATGGGATGGTTTAGAATGGAGTCCAAAGGGATTAAACAGAGTTTATACTGATAAAACCAGCCAACATGAATATGATGAATTCATCAATAGATTGGATAAGTTAGAAAAAGAAAAAATTCTCTATGAAATAGCTGAAGACATCGATGAAGATCAAACATATTACTTTGAAAAAGAGAGAATTTACTTATACGTTGAAAAGAAAGAAAAAATAGAATAGAAAATAATCTCCATCATTTTAACTTTTTTTTAAAAAAAAAAAATAATAAAAGACTTAAGGTGTTAATCGTCTTCTATCCCTTGGGAACAATACGGTTTCCCTAATGTTTTTAGCACCGGTTAAAACCATTGTGAGTCTGTCTGCTCCCATACCCCATCCTGAATGAGGAGGCATACCATATTTGAATGCTTGTAAATATTTTTCAAATGAATCAGGATTTAAATCTTTTGCTTCGATTTGACTGTATAACAAGTCATAATCATGTATACGTTGGGATCCACTGGATAACTCTAAGTCTCTGTACATTAAATCGAAAGCTGTACTTTTTTCCGGGTCATCTGCTTTAGGCATTACATAAAATGGTTTAATTGATGTTGGCCATTCTGTGATAAAGTAATAACTACCCATTGTTTCTCCTAATACTTTTTCAGCAGCCCTATTTAAATCTTCACCATATTCCATTTCTACATCTTGACTGTTTACTATGTCGATTACTTCTTCATATGGTACAACTGGGAAAGCACCTGATGGTACATCCAATTCATGTCCAAGGTCTTCTAACTCAGATGAGCATTTTTCTTGTAAATTATTTAAAACATTTTTAATTACATCTTCCAATAAGTTCATTACATCTTCTTGACTTCTAAATGACATTTCTGCATCTATGGATAATGCTTCATTTAAGTGTCTTAAAGTATCGTGTTCTTCTGCTCTGAAAATCTGACCTATTTCGAAAACGTTGTCTAATCCTGTTGCCATCATCATTTGTTTGTATAATTGAGGACTTTGTCCAAGGAATGCTTCTTTTTCAAAGTAGGTGATTGGGAATAATTCTGTTCCACCTTCAGTTGCTGATGCTACTAATTTTGGTGTTGTAATTTCAGTAAAATCATTATCATAGAAGTAGTTACGTACTGTGTGTAACATTTCATTTTTGATTTTGAAAATTGCACTTACATCATGTTTTCTTAAGTCCATGAAACGTGCATCCAATCTTGTATCCATTTCAGCATCTACTTTTTCTGTAGTGTCTAATGGTAAAGGTAATTGTGATACGTTGATTATATCTATGTTTGATGGAATAATTTCAACACCATTTGGTGCTTTTGGAGATTCCTGTACAGTACCTGTTAATGTTACAATAGTTTCTTTTCTTGCTGCACGTACATCAGCCATCATTTCTTCTGTTAATTTTTTACTTGGTGCTGTTAGTTGTGTAATTCCTTTTTTATCTCTTATTAACACAAATACAATACCACCAAGGTCTCTGATTTCATGTACCCAACCAGTTACTTTTACAGTTTCTCCTGCTAATTCAGGAGTAATTTCGGTTGAATAATGTGTTCTTTTACATTTTTCAAATATGTCTGTCACTTTTTCACCTATAAAAATTTTTTAATGATTTAATTATAAACATAAAGTAATAATAATAATTAATTATGTTTTTTATACTTCTTAAATATTATTAAAATTATTAAAAAAAAATAAAGATATTATTTTTCAATATCTTCTGCTCTTTTTCTTATTGACATAGCGTGAGCATATAATCCTTCTGCTTGAGCTAAATTAATTACCATGTCTTTAATATTTAATACGCCTTCCGGAGACAATTCTTGTATTGTTGGTTTTTTAATGAAAGATTCTGCGGATAATCCGGAATACATTCTAGCTCCACCACTTGTTGGAAGAACATGATTTGTACCAGAACCATAATCTCCCCCAGCTACAGGAGTTAAGTTTCCTAAGAAAATAGAACCTGCATTATCTATTGATTCAAGAGTTTTATAATAATCTTCAGTAACAATAACCAAATGTTCTGGAGCATAAGCATTTGTAAAATCAATTGCTTGTTCCATATCTTCAGCAACTAATATGTGACAATACTTTGATAAAGATTCTTCAATAATTTCCTTTCTTTCCTGTGTTTCAAGATATTCCTTTACATAATTTACTGTTTCTTCAGCTACTTTCCTTGATGTTGAAACTAAAATTGTTGCTGCATTAGGATCGTGTTCTGCCTGAGATAATAATTCTGTTGCAATGTAGGATGGATTTGCTGTTTCATCTATCAAAGCCAACATTTCAGAAGGACCTGCAGGAAATTCAATATCTACAGTACCATATACTAATTTTTTAGCTGTGGCAACGAATATATTACCCGGACCTACAATTTTATCAACAGCAGGTATTGATTCTGTTGAATAAGCCATAGCTGCTATAGCCTGTGCCCCACCAACTTTATAAATATGTGTTGCACCTGCAATATATGCTGCAGCCAATATTTCATCACTAATATTTCCATCTTTATCTGGAGGAGTACAACAAATGATTTCTTCTACGCCTGCAATTTTAGCAGGGATTACTGTCATTAGTATTGATGATGGGTAAGCTGCCCTACCACCAGGAATATAACAACCAACCCTTTTTAATGGTCTGATTATTTGACCTGCTTTGACACCAGGTCTAACTTCCATTGTCCAATCGGATGGTATTTGAGCTTTGTGGAATTTACTTACGTTTTCAGCAGCATCTTCCAATGCTTTTTTTAATTTAACGTCTATGTTTTCAATACTCTTCTCAATTGTTTCAGTAGGAACTCGTAATTCTGTGATATCTGCCTTATCAAATTTTAAAGTATAATCATGTAATGCTTTATCTTTGTTTTTTCTTACATTATCTATGATTTCTTGAACTGGTTGTAATACATCACTAGAATCCATTTCAATTCTTTCTGTATATTTAGAAAAGTCTTCTCTTTTTAAGTCAATAATTTCTAGCAATTTAATCCTCCAATCAATAGATTATATAGTTGTATATATCTTATTAATATTATTAAAAACTAACTAGTTAAATAAAAAAATTAAGTATTATATAAAAATAGTTTTAAGAAGTAAAAATAAGATAAAAATGAATTTATCTTATTTACATGTATGGGTTAGGTGTTCCAGGCATGTCTCCTCCAACAGGAGTTTCTGGTCTTGATGCAACTACATCATCAATACGTAATATTTCTACAGCAATTTCTGTACATGAGTCAATCATTTCTTTTTTAGAAATTTGAGATTCAAGAATATGATCTTCTTTCCTATCTCTGACTTCACGTTTAATTACGTTTACACCCATATTTGTTGATTTTTCTTGAGCTGCTATTAATTCAGTTGAGACATCAATAATGTCCATACCTGCATTTTTTGCAAGTGCAAGTGGTAATTGTTCTAATGCATCAGCATATGCTTTTATAACTAATTGACGTTTGTCTTTGAATGTATTAGCATATTTTCTTAATACTTTAGCTGCTGCAATATCAGAAGCTCCTCCTCCAGGAATAGCTTTGTTGTTTTTAATTGCTTGACTTACAGCACCAATTGCATCATTTATAGCTTGTTCTAATTGATCAGTGATATGTTTTGTACTTCCGTGTACCATAATGTTTAAAGTACCTTTATTTTTACATTCTTCTACGAAGATGTATTCTCTGTTTTCAAATACCCATTTTTCATATACGTGACCAGCTTCACCGATATCTTCAGGAGTTAATTCACGGATATTGTTTACGATATTTGCTCCGGTAGCTTTTGATAATCTTTCTAGGTCTCCTTGTTTAACTCTTTTAGCTGCTAAAATTCCAGCTTTAGTTAAGTAATGTTGACCTAAATCACTGATTTTCTTGTTGTTGAATAGAACATTTACTCCACAATCAACAAGTTTTTGTACTTCTTCTTCTAACATTTTTGCTTCTTTATCTAAGTATTCTTGGTATTCTCCAGGATTACTTAAAATAATTTTTGCACTGTTTTGAAGTTCTCTTGCATCAATAGGATATTGGAGTAAACAAATTTTAGCATCTTTAACATCTTTTGGCATTTCAGATTCTAAAACATTTTTATCTACTGAAACAGATTCAGTAATTTCAGTATCTGCAGTTCCTTCACCATGGATTTTTCTGATTTTAATCATGTCTTTGTCAATATTGCCATTTTCAGCTACATTTAATAAGATTGTAACTAAATTTTCAGCCATTGAATCAAGATTAGTGAATGAACCTTTACCAGACATTGATGTTCTTGCTATATTAATCAATTCTTCCTTATTTGCATCAATAGCAATATCATCTAATACTTCTATAGTTTTTTGTTTTGCTTTTTCAAAACCTTTAACTATTGTAGATATAGGTAATCCTTGATCGATTAATTTTTCTGCTTGTTTTAATAATTCTCCAACTAAAACTACTACTGTTGTTGTTCCATCACCAAATTCTTCTTCCTGCATTTTTGATAAATCTACTAACATTTTAGCAGCAGGATGATCAGGTTCTGTTTCTTTTAAAATTGTGTAACCATCATTGGTAATTTTTATATCACCAATAGTATTGATTAACATTTTGTCCATTCCTCTTGGACCTAATGTAGTAATTAATACGTTGGACAATAATTTAGCAGCCATAATATTATTTTTAGTTGCTTGACTTCCAACAGTTCTTGTTGATCCATCTGCGAGAACTATTAATGGTTGTTGGGTTTGTACCATATTAATTATCCTCCAATTTAGATATTATTTTTAAATTTCATTTTTGATTATAGACTGATTTTGATATTTAATGAATAATATCCTAAAACCGTGTTTCTAGACTGATATAAAAAAATTGATAATTAATAAAATATACTTAATGAAAATAATTTTTTTCAATTATGAATTTCCAACTATATTATAATATATTAATAGTATATTATATACTTATGCTTTGAAAGGGTGTTTGAACTTATATAAATACTTTACGGTTATGATTTAAAAAAATAAATAATTAGCTGTTAAAAGAATCAACAGCTTCGTGTACAATTTTCATTATTGCAGAATCAAGATCATATTCGGAATTAATAGGTATAGGTATATTATCACAGTATACAACTTCCAATCCTTTTGTTAATGCATCTTTGGTTGCAACATCCACTGCTGCTGCTTTCAATTCAGTTAACATTATATCCACTTTATCAATATTTTTATCAATATCTTCTTGTAATAAAGGTCTATTTGATAAATTAGAAGAGATAGCAACCACATTACACTTAAAGTTTTCTTCTAAATATTCTTTTAATAAATGTTGAACTGATTCGGGAGCAGTAGTTGCAAATAAAATGTTTTTATTTTCTATATTTTCAACTGGAGCTGGTCTAAATATTGTAGGAATAATTTCAGCATTTGGATTCATTATTTTAATTTCTTCAATTAAATTATCGAGTTTTTCTTTAGAACATATTTGTTCATCACACATTGTTATAATAATTAAATCGGCCAATTTTATCCTAAATGGTCCAAAATATTCAGTTAACGTTTCTATAGGTTGATTTGCACCGACTAATACTATGTTTTTATCTGTTTTAATTGGTGGTATGGCTGAACCACTACCTTCTATCGCAATTAAATTTGTATTCAAATCATTAGTCATTTTAGCTCCATCAACCATGTTAGTAATATATACTTGGCCTGCCATACCTCCAGCACAACGACGACAGCCTACAGTTAATACTCTACTCATTAATGCATCTTCCCAATGGTCTGATGCTGCATGTCTTCCTTTATCTGATTGTTCCATCAAATATTGAGGAGTTAATTTAATTTCATCACCATGAACCACTTCAGGTACTTCTGGCCCACCTCTACCCATTGCAACAATACATGGATCATACTTATCCTCTTTATTAATTAAACGTGCAGTATATGCACTAACTGCTGTTTTACCAATCCTTTTTCCAGTACCCAATATCTTATATGAAGGATTTTCTAAAACATCATACTCTTTTAATGGCTTGAATTCAAAATCAGGACCTTTATATGTTACTCCATGTTGTAAAACTACAGTTGCGATTTTAAAACGTTTGGAATAATTTACCACAGGTTCATCTGATAAATCAAATACACAATCAACACCTGTTTCAATTATAGATTGTCCTATTAAATCATACGGTATTTCTCTATGATCTTCCCCAAATAGCACTGGTTTATTAAATAAATCGGATATTACATCAACATTATTATCCCTAAGTTTTTCTGTTCCGCCAATAAACAATAATAATTTTACATCATAACCTTTAGATTCTATTTTGTCTATTGCTGATTTTGTAACTGGGAAGTAATGTTCTCCATCAACTAAACACAATATCTTTTTCTTTTCCATATTAACACCTTATCTGTCGCTAAGAATTTATAATTTTACACTTGCAATCTACGTCTAAAATTTTAATAATATAAAATGATACCTACATCGAACAATTTTTCCTATTAATTTTAAGTTTATTTTTTCATGTATAATAAAGTATAGATAAGAAAATGAATATTAAAAACAAAAAATATATATTAAAGATTTTAAATATAATTATATATAATATTTCAATAATGATGATTCTCATTTATAGAAATTAAGGACAAAATAAGTATAAATATAATTAAATTATTTATATAATGACTAAAAATAAAAGGAGGGGAAATCATGGCAAAAGTCAAAGGAACTAACAGAAGAACCAGACCAAAATCTGGATACAAAAAACAAGGAAATAAAAAAGGAAGAGGAGTAAAAGAAAAAAGATACAGAGGATAAGTATATCTTATTTCTGTAAATTTTCTTTTTTTATCTTAATTGACCACCAAACTATTTTTAAATATTTAATAAATTATCTAATGAATCCCAATGCCACTTTTTATCTCGGGACCAACCTGTTGCAACATTTTCTATATATATTTTATCCTGAAAATCACCTTTGTAACCATAACGCATACTATTCAATCCAACCAATATTAAAATACTCTTAGCTCTGGTAAACGCTACAAAATATCGTCTTATTAAATCATTAAAGGCCTTATCCAAACCAGAAACTTTATCATAATCATATGAAATTGTTGAATAATCTTTCAAATAATTTTCAAGGTTATGAGTTATACCACCATTTCTTGGAAATCTTTTGAAAGCTGTTGACGAAGAATTATTAAAAATATCCGAACCTACATCTACAACCACAACATCAAATTCCAATCCTTTTGATTGATGAATAGACATAATGTTAACATTATCCTCCAAATCAACATCAAACATATCATCATCAATATCTATTGCACCAGAAGCAATAGGAACTAAAATATGCCAAAATACCTGATTAACAGTTAATAAACCATCATCATTAATAGCATTATCTGTTTGAACAATAGTTTCTAATATAATATCATAATAAACCATGTTTTCAGAAGAATCTGATGATAATAACTCACATTCCTCTTTAATATCTTCAAGTAATTCATTCATATTTACTTTTTCATCAAAATGTAATAATTCCTTATTTGACTCTTCCATATACTCCCTAACATATTTTCTCCATGATTTTAAAGTCTTTTTTGTAAGTGGCGGAATATTATCCAGGTTATTCTCAATGATAGCATCAGGATCTATACTTTGTAATATTAATCCACACAATAATGAAACCATTTCAGTAGTTTCAATACTTTGTCCTCGTGGATTAAACACTGAAATATTCTCATCTTTATAGGACAGACTCTCTCTAATATAATAAGGTAATCTCTTTTTATTAAATGCATTAATTTCTTTTGGAGAATTATTAAGTACTGCTATAGATGGGTTGGTCTTTTTTAGAGAAATATCATATTTTTTCCCATGCCTTTCTACAACATACTCCTTATTAATTTTTAAAGCATATATCAATTCTGACAAATCAGTAGATAATTCCTCTAAATTATTTCTGAACATTCCAATTACTGGTAATCCCTCATTAGTATCTTTTGTAGGAATTATTATCGGTTTATCTGTTGTACGTGATTCTTGGAATTTTTCATCAAGAGTAATGTAATCATTTGTAAAGTCTATTATAGCTTTGGTTGATCTGTAATTGTTATGTAAAAAAATTGTTTTTGAATTAATTCCCAATTCTTTTTTTATTCTTTCAGAATATTCCGTGAATAAGTTTATGGTTGCTCCTCTAAACCTATATAATGACTGATCATCGTCCCCCACAACGGTAATATTACCATTATTTTTATTAACATACTCGGCAATCTTAAAATAAATAGCTTCCTGTAAAAGATTTGTATCCTGATATTCATCAATCAACAATACGGAAATATCATTAAATGAATCCACCAAACCATTTTTCAAAAGTTCATAAAACTTTTCTTCAAGCATTGCATAATCCATCACATTTCTTGAATTTAATTGATCCAAATAATCATCAATTATTTCAAAAACGATTGCTTCACGATCGGCATCTTTTTTTAATTCCTCTTTATTAATCATGTCATAATAAATACGTTCTCTAATAGTTTGAATCTGATTATTTATATCAGAAGTACTAACTCCACCCTGATTATTTTTAATCTTTTTTATAAACTGTTTTAAACGTTTATCTTTGTTACGTTCATCTGTCAATAAATTTTGCATCATAATTGCCGAAGAAGTAAAATTATCAATAATTTCAACATCCATATGTTTTGAAACAATTTCTTCTGCAATACTATCCAACGTTCCTATAAGAAGATTATCAAAATCATAGTCCACACCAATACCTAATTCTTCAGATAACATTAAAGTCCAATTAGATATTCTCTCTTTAAGTTCTCGGGCAGCTTTTTTAGTAAAAGTAGTCACTAGAATATTTTCTAATTTGATATTATCAACAAAAATATATTTTAATATTTTTAAAACAAGAACAGTAGTTTTTCCACTACCCGGACCTGCAACAATATATTGATTTTCATTAACGGGGGATAAAATAGATTTTTTTTGATCCAAATTATCTTCCAAGGTTATTCCCAGAACATTTTCAATAAGTTCAATATATTTTTCTTCTGAAATCATTAAATTACTTCCTAAAAATAGAAAAAATAAATTAAGATGATAATGTAGCCAATACATCATCAAATTCTTTAAATTGACTTGCTAAACCTCTGAAATAAGGAATAAATACGCTGTGTATTATTAGTCTTTCAGGATTAATGCCATCCTCTTGTAAATGTTTTTTCATTACTTGAACGTTTTCTCTAATTTCATCATGTTTATATGAATCAGGATATTCTCCTAAAAATACTCCATCTGCACCATGAGTTAAAGCATATTTAATATGTTTATATTTAACACGATTAATGAAAGGTACATTAATTATTCTTATGCTTGATGGACATTCAACACGATTGATTCCCATGTTATTTGCAGAAACATTTCCAATATCATCCAAGAATGCGATTATGATTTGTTCATCATCATCCTTATCTTTTAATATTCCTTTAATACTGGCTTCCAAACGTTCATCACTTTGACCCTGAATACTAATTGCTTCTTGAGGACAAGTAATTATGCAATCACCACAACCGGTACAAGCTATAGGACCCACCCTAATCGAATTTTGATAAATTGATAAAGCCTGATAACGACAATTATCTACACATTTACCACACAATACACATTTTTTAACATTTATTGAAGCAATATGCGGTTCAACTTCCAAACCACCATTAATTAACTCAGATATTTTGGTTGATGCAGTATTTGCTTGAATTATACTATCTGTAATATCTTTTGGTCCCTGTGCAGTTCCACATACAAATATTCCCTCAATATCTGTAGATACAGGTTGCATTTTAGGATGTTTTTCTTTGATAAATTTATCTTCTGTTAATGGAACTCCCAATGTTTTAGCTGCATCAATAGTTCCCTGTGAAGATTCCAATGCTGCTGATAATACAACCAAATCGGTAGGTATCTCCTGTTTATTATGAGTTAAAGTATCCTCAATACGTACAATCAAATGATCATCTTCACGGGCAATTTCCCCCGGACGACCCCTGATTAATTGTATACCATTGTCCTGAACGTATTTATAATATTTTTCATAAACTCCGGGAGTTCTTATATCCGTGTAACATATTATTACCTCGGTATCAGGATAATGAGAATGTATTAAATTTGCATTTTTAAGTGCAACCATACAACAAACCTTTGAACAATATTTATGTCCATCAGGCATTTGATCTCTTGAACCAACACACTGTATCATAACAACTCTTCTTGGAACCTTACCTGTTGAAGGAACTTGTAAATGACCATTGGTTGGACCATTAATTCCCATAAGCCTAGCCAATTGCATTTGACTTAGAACATCCTCATAAAATGGATGACCATACTCCGGTCGTTTATTGGTATCAAAACGTTGGTGACCTGTAGCTATTACCACAGCCCCCACTGTTAATGATATTATCTCATCAATTGCATCCAAATTAATTGCGTTTGTAGGACATACATTTATACAAGCACCACATTTAATACAGAAATCATCATCCAAAGTATATGTACTTGGAACTGCTTGTGGAAATGGTTTATATACTGCTTTACGATTATTTAATCCTTCATTCCATTCATCAGGTGCAAAAGACGGACATGCTTGAGTACATTTACCACAACTGGTACATTTTTCAGGATCAATATAATCTGGTTTTTTACGTAAAATCACATCAAAATTTCCGGCATTCCTAGAAGATCTTTCTAAAACAGTATTTGTTAAAAGTGTAATCTTATCATTATGAACCATTTCATCAATAACAGGATTTAATAAACAAGCCGCACAATCCTCAGACATTTTATCTGGCGTGAATACCTTTCCAACCTGAATCATTGCCCCTCCAACCGCAGGACGTTTTTCAATTAAAGTAACTTCCATCCCCTGCTTAGCAAGAGAATTAGCCGTCGTAATCCCAGATATTCCTGCTCCAATAACCAAGACACTATTCTTCACTTTGGTAGGTATTTTTTTTAAAGGTTCATTATATTTAACTGTTTCAATTGCAGAATTTATTAATGACAATGCTTTTTTAGTAGATTTATCTTTATCTTCTGTTACCCAGGAACATTGTTCCCTCACATTAGGCATTTCAAATAGATAAGGATTTAAAGGTTGAATATATTTTTGAAATGTAGCCCCATGAGTAATTTTAGAACATGCAGAAATTACCACTTTATCTAAATTTTCACGAAGGATTTGATCTTTAATTATATTCCTTCCTTCTAAAGAACATAAATTTTCATGGTGTTTGATGGAACATATCTCTTCATTTTCTGATAATTTTTCTTCTATTTTGTCCAAATCCACATTATCTGAGATATTTCCACCACAATGACATAAGAAAACACCAATTCTATTCGTTTCTGACATGTAATGTGTCCTCCGTTGAATCATATTCTATTCCTAATTTATCTAATAAAGGTTCTACATTAACGGTATGTGTTTGAATTCCCAATACTTTGTAAGGATCTGCACCCATGTACAATGCAACTAGCTGAGCTATATTCATTACAGCAAAATAATGTTTATCCCCAGTCATATCTTCCAGTACCTGTTCATACCTATCAAATTGTAGTTGACAATTTGGACACATTACCAACAATACATCCACTTTCTCTTTATGTAAACTTTCAAACTTGTCAACTGTTGCATCCAACGATAATTCCCTATTAGCATATCTTTGCCTAAATCCACTACCACAATGTCTTGGTTTGTGATCGTACCATTGGAGAGCCGGAGCTTCCATGACTTCACAAATTTTATCAATTATTTCAGGATTTCTATATCCACATAAGGTATCATTATAATGAACTTTACAATAATGACATCCATGATGTGTAGCAATAGTTAAATTCGAAATATCTCTTTTTTTAAATTCTGGAATTTTATCTTTTAAATAATATAAAACATCCACCACGTGTGTAATATCATCCCTTGGATCAATATCCCCCTTATTATATTGAAATTCCTCAAGACCATTTTCCCTAAATGCTTTATTAATTTCTTCTCTAACATCATCTTTTTCATTTAATATTTTAGCAGATGTTTTTAAGATTGCATAACAGGTTGCACACATAGGAACATACTGTTTATGATTATTTCTTATAGCATAACTGAAATTTCTTGCAGCCAAAGCCGTTGTAGATAACTCATCAAAAATATCATAATAATGGCCCAAACCAGTACAACAGGATTGATTTCTATCTATAACATATTCTACACCCAACTTATCAAAAACAAACTTTGTTGAAGCTTCTACGCCAGGATATTCAGCTGAAACAAGACAACTTCTAAACAAAGTAATATTTTCAGTAGGTATAAATTTATCCACATCAACCATAATTCCCACCTATTTTCTATTTCTTACCTCTTTAATGGAATCAACACGTTTTTTAAATCCTATGGCATCAAGTGTTTTATCTACAGATTCCTTTGCTTCGGGCAATAAAAACATACTATCCAAACCCAGTTCTTCACGAACCTCCTGTAAATTTTCTTGAAGGTTTTCCCAATGTTTTCCATAGTCTATTTTTAATTGTCCATGGTATTCCTTTGGAATTATACCTAAACCTTCCTCAAGAAAACTATCTGCAAAACTCATAAAAGATTCTATTTGTTTCTTTCCAACATCTTTATCTATTGCCATTTGTCTTAATATCTGGTTTACTTCACATACACTGTTTCCCACTGGACATACACTATGACAAGTGTAACAATAGAAGCAATTCCATATAATTTCATCTTCAATAATGCTTTCATCATTATCAAGAACTCTCTTTATAATTTCTCTTGCATCATATTCTGAATGTCTGGATGCCGGACACATAGAAGTACATAAACCACATTGTACGCAACGAAGTAAGCCTAAATCGGAAGGTGCCTTTATATCTTTTAATATTTTATGAGCTAAATCATCTTCTGATTCATTAGTCATTTCACGTCGACCTAATTTTTTCAAAATAACACACCCATAATCCATTTATTATCTTATTTGTTCCTATCTTATTTGTTCCTAAATAATACATTATATATTTAATATAATTAATAGTTTTACTTAAAGTTTATGAGTTTAATGAATTAATCAAAAAGAGCAGTAAAATGAAAATCTATAAAAAAAAGTAAATTAAGGAAGGAGATTATTTATCTTCAAGTGAAATATCCAAATCTGCAAGATTATCTCTGATTTTATCTGCTAAATCCCAATCTTTTTTAGCTCTTAAATCTTGTCTTACATCAGTAATTATATCTAATAATTCATTGGATAAGTCAGAACCTGAATCATCTGAAACAATTATGGAAAATCCAAGTATATCTTCAATATTTTTAAATGTTTCTACAATAGAAATTAAAGTTTTTTCTGAAATTTCATTGTCATTTAAAGACTTGTTAATTTTGTGCGTGAAGTCAAAAAGACTGGATAAAGCAATAGGAGTATTAAAATCATTATCCATTGCTTCAAAGAATTCTTTTTTGAATGAAGATAATTCTGAAGCAATGTCTGATTCATCTTCTTCAGGAAGTGTTTCCTCATTTAGTTTTTCAAGAACATTTTTTCCAGTATTTTGAATACGTTTTAAACTATTTTCAGCTTGATTTAATATGTCATCACTGAAATCTATAGGACTTCTGTAATGTGTAGACAATACAAAGAATCTGTATACTTCAGGAGAATATTCTTTTAATAATTCCTTAATGGTTATAAAATTACCTAAAGATTTACTCATTTTTTCTCCACGTACATTTAAAAATCCGGTATGCATCCAATATTCTACTAACGGCTCTTTTCCACTTGCTGCTTCCATCTGAGCTATTTCTGCATCGTGATGTGGGAAGATTAAATCTAAACCTCCACCATGGATATTATATTGAGGCCCAAAATAACTTTCTGTGATTGCTGTATCTTCAATGTGCCATCCAGGTCTACCTTTTCCCCATGGTGAATCCCAATATGGTTCTTCATCCTGTTTTTTCCATAATGCAAAATCTTTTGGATCTTTTTTTGTAGTATCCACTTCTATTCTGGTGTTTTGTAAATCATCTAAATTTCTGTTAGAAAGTTTTCCAAAATCTTCAAATTTGGATACATCAAAATATACTCCGGTTTCTGTATCATAGGCATATCCCTTTTCAATTAAATTTTGAATTTGACCTATTATTTCATCCATGTGTTCTGTAGCTCTTGCATAGAAATTAACGTTATTTACATTTAATAAAGCCATGTCATCCAAGTATTCTTTTTCGAATCTATGGGATAATTCTAATGGATCTTCACCATTTTCTTTTGCCCTGTTAATAATTTTGTCATCAATATCTGTGATGTTCTGTAAGTAGAATACTGAAATTCCTTTGTGTTTTAGATATCTTACTATTACATCAAATGAGATGTATGTTCTTGCATGACCTATGTGAGAATAATCATATACAGTTGGTCCACAAACAAACAATTTCAATTTATTGTTTACCACTTTTAAATCTTCTTTTTCTCTGGTCATAGTATTATAAACTTTAATCATGAAAAAATACTCCTAGTATATTTTTGAAATAAATTAGAATCTAATAATAAATATGTAAAATGTAGTAATTATTTTTAATTGAAAATTTTTTGAAAAATAATTTGATAAAAATTAAGCCAAGAAAGGGATTTGAACCCCTGTGATATGGTCTGCAGCCACACACCTAAGCCTCTCGGTCATCTTGGCATAAAAAAAGTAACTTAACAATATACTTTATATTGATAAAGATATATAAACTTTTTGGATTAATATCATCAATTAGCAATAATTAAAGAATTTAAGTAAAAAACTGTTTAAAATAGTCCAATTAAAATTAAATTATCAATAATACACTCAGGAATAAATCTGTTAATTAAAAAGTAATTTATTATAAAAATTATATAAAAAAATAAAAAAAGATTTAAAAAATAAAAAGAAAATTATAAATCTCTGCATGCTAATGCTACATCGGTTGCTTTAACAGTTTTTCTTCCAGCGTGTTTTGCAAGTTTAACTGCTTCTTCTGCGATGTCCATTCCAATATCTTCAAGAACGTTTGCTAATTCAATTTTAGCATCATCACTAATTCTGTTAGCACCAGCATTTTTTAATAATCTTCCTACAGGAGCAATTGGTAATTCTGCCATATTTTCACCTCCATTATATAATATACTATTGAAAAACTACTATTTAAATATATCGTAATAAGAATGCCTTAGATTAGAAAATATAGAAAAATTTTGAATTTAAAAAAAAATATACAACATTCAAAGAATTAAATCTAAAATTAATGTGAAAGAAATAATTGTTGTAAAAATAAATCTATAAAAATAAAAAAAAAAATAAAAAAAATTATACTATAGGATTTTTAACAAAACCTATTCTAAATGAGTTTAAAATTACCAATAGAGTTAAACCCAAATCACCAATACCTACAGACATCATCAATGTAATAACTCCTAAAACTGCCAAAATTACAAACAATACTTTTACGGAAATTGCTGTAATAATGTTTTGTCTAATAATATCCATTGTTTTATGACTTAAACTGAATAAATATGGTAATTTTGTTAAATCATCCTGCATTAAAGCAATATCTGCAGTTTCTATAGCTACATCAGAACCTACTGCCCCCATTGCTATACCTACATTAGCTCTTGCAAGTGCCGGTGCATCGTTGATACCATCACCAACCATTGCAGTATCACCAAATTTATTTCTAATAGTATCCAATAAATTTAATTTATCTTCAGGCATTAATTCAGAATAAACATATTTTATTCCTAATTTTTCAGCAACACTATTTGCAGCTACTTTATTATCCCCCGTTAACATAACGGTTTGTACACCCATATTATTTAAATTTGAGATTACATCTTTTGCTTCATCACGTAATTTATCTTTAACTGTAACAATTCCAAGTAGATTTTCCTTATTTCCAATAAATATTACTGTTTTACCATCTTGAGCATACTTTTCAAGAATTGAACGGTCAACTTCAAAGGAACTTCCTTCAATTAAAGACTCATTAGCAGCATAGTATTCTTCATTATTAAATTTACCAATTATCCCTTTTCCAGGAATATTTTTGAAATCACTTATCTCTGTAAAATCAATATTGTTTTCGTTTGCATAATTAACTATTGCTTGTCCGATAGGATGACTGGATTTACTTTCTAATGAAGCTGCAATTTCAATTAATTGTTCTTCTGAATAATTATTATCGAAAACTTCGATGTCTGATAAAACTAATTTTCCTTCAGTTAAAGTTCCGGTTTTATCCAAAATTACTGCTTTAATGTTTCTCATTTCTTCAACATGAGAACTACCTTTGATAATTACACCCTGTCTGGTAGCTGATGTGATTGAAGAAACCATTCCTATAGGAGTAGATATTAAAAATGCACAAGGACATGAAATTACCATGATAGATAATGCTCTGTATACCCACTGTACCAGATTGTCTCCAAATAATAATGGTGGAATAAATGCTACACAAATTGTAATTACAATAATTATTGGAGTATAATATTTTGCTATTTTTTCAACTAAAGTTTCAGTATTTGATCTGTTTAATTGAGAAGATTTTACAAGAGAAACTATCTTTGAAATTACACTGTCTTTGGATTCTTTAGTTACTTCCACTTCCAAATAACCTTCCTGGTTTACAGTTCCGGAAAATACTTTATCCCCAATATTTTTAGTTACTGGAAGGCTTTCTCCCGTAATTGATGCTTGATTTATAGAAGATACTCCGGATATTACTTTTCCATCCAATGGAACTTTATCACCAGGTTTAACTATTACTATATCCCCAATGTTTACATCATCAACTTTTCTAAGTTCTTCATTATCTCCAATTTTTACTCTTGCTGTTTCAGGTGCAATTTCCACTAAAGATTTAATTGATCTTTGAGCTCTCAGTTCTGAATAATCTTCCAAGAATTCAGCTATATAATACAAGAACGTTACTGCTGCACCTTCTTCCGGACAATTAATTAAAAAGGATGCAATACATGCAATAGTCATTAATACTGCAGGACTAATTGTGTGTCTTTTAGTAATTGCATTCCATCCCATTATTGCTATTTGATAACCTGCTATTACTGCACCAACCATAAATACGATTGTTGCTGCCAAACCGTTCATTACTGAAAAATGTTCCAATATATGACCTAAAACAAACAAGATACCACTGGAAACTATAATTTGAATGGAACGGTTAGCCAATAATGGTTTTCCTTCTGCAATTACTGGTTCTTCTTCGTCATCATCAGAACAATCATCACAGTTACATATGGATATATTTACATCATCATCTTCATCACAACAACTACAGCTGTCCTCATGAGAATGCTCATCTTCATCCTCACAACTACAAGTATCTCCATGAGAATGCTCATGTTCATGATTATGATGATGTCCATGATGGTGGTCATGACTATGTTCATCATCAGAACAATCATCACAACTGCATATTTTTATATCAACATCTTTACTATAGTCTATATCTTCACTGTGGTCAAACTGTGAGAAATCTGTTGATTTCTGGTAATTTTCCAATAATTTTTTGTTATAATGCGTGTTTTTCTGGCAATGCCTGTCTTC
>JAEEGL014604383.1_pt1 | contig 22814 bp, 12 predicted proteins | sample 9134231 | NCBI WGS metagenome assembly JAEEGL01 (sample SAMN16246548, study PRJNA631951) | gut metagenome | biome: gut microbiome; feature: rumen; material: fiber-attached | host: Bos | place: Iran: Karaj | collected 2018-10 | reverse complement strand
TTCTGTACCACAAGCCAGGTAAACCAGATGAGCATAAGCGACAGAAGAAGCAGCATATAAACAAGGAAACCGGGGCGTTCGTAGATCTCGCCCACCTTGACCAGTTCAAACTTACGCTCCTCAAGAACACGGTCGCCCGCACTGTCAAGAATTGCAAGATGGAAGGTATATTTACCCGCGGGGAGATTGACATATATTATGTTGTTCAGGCTGTTCTGCGGAACAATGGTCCATTGCGAATCATATCCTTCAAGGAAATAACCCACATTAGGTTCCTGAATGGTATAGTTCAGTATCTCCGGACTCAGCTCCACCCTGCTGACGCCCTGTCCAACGGTGATGGCACCCATCCTGGAGAGCGGCTGTAATGTACCGTCAAGACGAACTGATGCAAGCTGCATTCTGTATGATCTTACGTCACTGTTGTATTTCTCGACATCTATGATATAAACGCCCGTATCACAGGGAAGAAACAGCTCACCGTTTCCGTTGTAATAGTTCCAGGAATTGGCTGTCAGGGAAGTACCCAGACCCCTTCTCGCATCCAGAAGTTCCCAGGCCATCTCACCTCCGGCTACCAGTTCATCACGTCCAACCACATATATTCCGGCGCTTGACATAACAAAGAGCGTATCCTCGTCTTTGACCCAGATATCATAATTGTTAAAATATGGGAACTGCTCAAGAACCCGAATGTTTCCCTCCGGCTCAAGATAACACAGACTGTTACTTGTAACCAGGAACACACCTTCCGACTTCGGATCCTTGACGGTTCGCAGGATCACGCCGCTGCTCAGTCCGTCCTCGCGGGTGATCATATCCGCCACCTTCCCGTCCTTAAGCACGGCGATCCCATCGCCGTCCGTACCCGCCAGAATGGTACCGTCGTTTTGCTCCGTAATGGTAAGGATCATGGAATTTATGAGACCATCCTCGTTTCTGATAGTCTGAGTGATAGTATGATCCTTAATATAGCTGATCCCCGTATCACCTGCCGCAAGTATGGTACCATCGGAGAGTCCCGTCACTATCCGGGCACGGTTTCCGAAGCTGCCGTTGTCCGCGTTGTATTCCCAGGATCCTCCTTCAGGTGAATATTCGACCAACCCGCTGCCATAAGTACACACCCACAGATGGTCATCCTCATCAACATACATACAGCGTATTCGTTTACCTTCAAGCTCCGCTGTCATATCATTGTTTATCTGTCTGCGGCAGGCCTTGTCCACCACATCCAGTCCCTTGTCGGTACCGATGTAATAATTCCCCTGCCAAAGGACAATGGTATTGACAACGCGGCGCTCCATCCCAATGGAACCGTAAACATCCTTAAAGGGTGATTTGGCCAGCCGAAGCAGTCCAAGCCTCGAGGAAGTAAACCAGAGATTACCCTGATAGTCATACAGCATGTTGTCAATTGAGTTGTTGAAATCATTTGTATTAAGACGGTGATACCCGCTGTTGTCCACATAGGAAACACCGCTGTCCGTTGAAATGAAAAGCGTACCGTCATCCAGGTAATTAAGATTGTTTATGCATGCGACATCCTCACATGTCATTTCATCAAGCAGTTCAAAATCATCCCCTGAAATATCGTACCGGTAAATATGATTGACGGAAGTACCTACCATAAGTATTCCGTCAGGCGAAAAAGCACAGCAGTTGAACAGTTCCTGCTCATCATCCGACTTGACGGAAGCTATGATCTTACCGCCTTTCATAAGGAAAAGCCGCCCATCCGAAGCGATTGTGGCAACATGCCCGTTTTCATCCGCAGTAATGCTTTCCGTGTAGTTTATCTCGTCAAGAGTGTTTTCAATCTTCAGACCGTTGTTCATCATAAGTATCTGAAGACTCGCAGTGGTACCGACATAGTAATATCCATCAGATGACCGGATGATCGATCTGACGGAATTGGAAGGGAGACCGCTCTCCTGATCGATGACATTTACAACCTTTTCACGGATAACGATAGACAGTCCGTTATCATTGGTCCCTATCCACAAACGTCCTTCTTCATCCACATAAAGGCAGTTAACGTTTTTAACGGATTCATAGTTGTCAACCCACCGGAACTCACGTCCGTTATAGCGATACAGTCCCGCATATGTACCTATCCAGAGAACACCGTCATTTGTCTGGGCAATATCATTCGCTTCACCGCATGGCAGACCGTTGTTACTGCTGTATACGTTTTGTACATAATCGTTATAATCGATCTGATCCGTCAAAGATCCCGAAGCAGCGTTGACCGGAACCGAAAGAGCAAGCGATAAGAAGAGAAGAAGTACAAGTCCCGCAGCGCTTTCCTGTCCGATGGTTTTTGAACCGTTGTCCCTGCCATGGCGTCTGTTACGGGTAATGGCAATAAGATATACCGCTGCAACCGTAAGCACCTTATCGGCGAACTCGATAGCCAGCTGACCCATTATACAACATATCAGACCGGACCATCCTTTGTCCAAAAGATAATCCACCACACCATTACCCCATTTATTACCGGTATGTCCGTTATCAAGAAGCATATCGACCGGTACGGATACGATCAGGGCAGTGAATACTGCCATGGTAGCCACCTTCATAAAACCGAAAAACTCATCGAACCATTTCTTCCGTGCGGCAAAACCTACAATAATACCGAGTGCAATACCGGTGATGGAATAAGCCGCCGAAAACCGGTTAACCGTACTGTATGCAAGATTTCCCGTAAGCCCCACTATCGCGCCGCATACCGGTCCACCCACATAGGCGCAGAGCACCGTGCCAAAGGAATCGGCCCACACAGGCAGCTCAAGTCCTACGGCAAACAGCCTTCCCATTACATTCATGCTGACACAGAGCATCACGAACAAAACTATCTTCCAGGTTTTCCATTTCAGCATACGCTTCCATCTCCTCCCTATTATGCAGGATGAAATAAATCACGTCAGGTTGTCATCTTACCGCATCCGGATCGACGTAATGATAGATGATCTGGGCGTTCCCTATCATTTCCTTCGTGTCTTCCGAATCAATGGCAAGCCTGATATGATCCTTTCCGTCATAATCCGTTATTGAAATTCCGATATAGAATTCATCCCGCATTTCCTGGGTGACCGGTATCCTTGATACCGCTTCGATCCCTTCATTTGTATTCAGTTCTCTCAGATCAAGGTTAAGACCTTCCCAGTAAACCTGTTTCTTATCCGCATCAAAGATATACACCGTTACCGGCCAGTCAAAGAAGAAACCCGCCCGTCCGGCGTTCTTAAATGTGATCGCCAACTCCATTATATCATCAGCGAAATCATATTGCGACCTAATTTCGGAAACATATATACGATATCCCAGTCTTTTCAGCACCGAATCGGCCGCAAGTGATGTTTCCCCCGATAAATAGTCAGGTACCATCGGACCTATAAAGGTCATGTTTGATGAAGATATCATTGCGAGCACCTCGCCCATCTGCGAAGTCATCAGTGTTTCCATCGGAACAGAGCTTGTAAATTCTCCTCCGACAGGCTCCTTCTTCCCATATGATCCAACGCCCGTCAGTACAAGGTCATCCCCCGATGTCTCCTGTGTACCTCCGTTTTCAAGCCATCCAAGCCACTCCTCCGTATCCTCCTTTGCACCGACCATATCATTATAACAGCCCATCATTCCGCCTACGGCAAAATCATAATTACGTCTTGTAAGAAGTCTTGCATTCACAAAGCTCTCGGAATACAGCCTTGCATAATCTGCGCAAACGGATGGCTCCGGCATAAGTGTTCTTCCGTTTGTTCCGGCAGCATGCCATTCACCCCAGTGTCCGATACTCCCAAGCTCAACAAAGACCACAAAATGATCGCTGTTGCAGTACTCGGCGAGTTTCTTAAGTGCCCTTTCATGATAGCGTATAAAGGTCGCATCCGCGTAATCCGGGCTGTAGCCCTTACCCAATCCGGTATCGTAATGTGTTCCGGTGCCGGTCATGTCATACAGCCATTTGGGAATATCCATATGATCGTGTGCATCCGGAACATCACACATAAACCTTATGACCGCATGCTTATTCTCTTTTTTCCATCTTTCTATATTGTATCTGCGTTCCAGGGAAGCCGTATCATAAAAACCCTCCCTCGGCTCCCATTCGGCGAATGTAACCGGAATGAAGACAAGATCCGTTCCTTTGCACAGTGCTTCATTCGACGCATCGGGCGCAAATCCCATAAGCGGATTGTCAGTCAATGTCATGTCGGGCGAAAATACAGCTGTTATGTTCAGATCCGACCGGGTGGTTATATGATGTATTATCAGTGCTATTGTGATCCCCAGAACTGCGATCAGTGCATATTGTAAGAGTATGCTCTTTCTTTTATCCATTATACTCTCCGTTATACTGGATCAGGCTTACATCCCTGACACGGTCAAGCGCATCGATCTTCTCAACAAAATTGAAATTACCCTGCCTTGACATAAATTCGACAGTCATCTCTACCTGTCCCTTCCTCATTGTCTTTGATTTGAGCTGATACTTCTGGTTTCCGAACAGTCTTATTATCTCATCCTGCGTATCTTCACCCTCATAATGCACAACAAGGATGTAGATTATCCCCGAACTCTTTTTCTTAAAGAAATACATTACGAGGACCGTCATTACTATCATGGTTATTACAGCCAGAGGATAGATGCCTGCTGCCACTATGATACCTATGGATATCGACCAGAACAGATACAGAAGATCCATTGGATCCTTTATTGCGGTCCTGTATCTGACTATGGACAGCGCACCCACCATACCGAGTGAGATAACTATATTGGAGCTTATCGCCAGTGTCAGTGCACAGGTCAGGATCGTCATCCCCACAAGTGTCATCGCAAAAGAAGGCGAATAAACCACTCCGCCGTAATAGTTCCGGTAGATCAGATATATCAGCATCCCAAGCAGTATCGCCACTGCCATTGCTATGACCGCCTGTATAACAAAATCAGCCGTGATCCCGTTATTGGCCGTAAATGATTCAAGTACCGATCTTTTAAAAATATCCTTAGTGCTCATTTCATCTCATCCTTTCATTTATAAAGCAGATACGCTGCCGCTCTTTAAGATACCTGCCGTCGGATCCGTCAGGCTGTGAGCAGCCTCATAACAGGCAACATATTTGGAAAACGCCACAAATTCCTGACCGTTTACAGGCAACAGCTTCCTTATTACGGAAGGCAGGAATTCCGTATATTTAACCTCCAGGACCAGCTTATCAGGATCCTGCGCCGGAAGCCTCGGCAGTGTATTGTCGAAGATATCAAATCCGCCCACTGCCGCCGCGACCTCCATATCAAACGTGATACGTACGGTTCCTTCATTCATAACAAGAGGAAGTCTCTTGTAATCCACTATCACCTTGGGACGCATTACATTGCACATACATTCGTAATAGAATTCCCTGCACAGGTTTTCATCCCTGTACAACAGGAACTCAAAATCCGTGCTTATTATCTTTTCGAATTCATCCCTTGTAAGGTCGGCAGATTCCTTATATATGTAGTTTCCGTTTTTAATTTTTCTCTCAAGGGATATCTTACTGTCACTGAAATCATATATTCTTATACGCCATTTCTTTCTGGCGTATACCCCCATGAGCTTCTGTACATATGCCGTATTCTTATAATCATCAAAATACAGGCTCCTTATCTCATACCCGTCGCCCTTAACATGACTGTCGACAGACATGACCGGCAACAGCCTGTACTTAAGATTGTCTGCTTCGCTGCGGGAAAGGAGATATTTCCATTCATGCCTGAATATCCTGTTCCTGTCAATCATTCCATTATCCTTTACTGTTCTTCAAATATCTGTGTTTCAACCGTTCCGTCCCCGAGCACATAGAAGCACAGAACTCCGTTTACCCTTGTCTTTATTTCGGTATTATAGAATTCATAGGCTTCCTGTGTAAGACCGCTTGACGAAACTGCTCTTACCCTCACAAAATACTGTCCCTCTGACAGCTTATCCATACTGTATTCCGAATCCGTAAGGCCCTCCGCTGTTTCAATCACATTGGCAAAGTCCCATGTATTGGACAGTTCAAACTTATATGTCACATCTCCTTCCAGAACAGTCGAGTCCTCCCACGAAAACCTTATACGTCCGGAGTCGTTTTCCGGCTTCATTATATGAAACGGCCACGGCGTTTCCAGAGAATCGTAATATGCGTAATAGTTGTTATCCATCTGTTCGGGGAGCATGGAAATAAGCTCATCATATTCACGCTCCGTCACTCTTGCATAGGTCCTGTCGGGAAGTTCATAAATATACGGCTTTATTATCGATGAAAGGCTGAGTGCTTTTTTCAGTACGTTGTTTCCCGAAAGCACGCCGTCATGGTATTTGGCAATATATACGCTCAGATCGTCAACACAGTGTCTGCTCTTCACAATACTTCCGAAAAGCTTCGAATCCGTGTACAGATATATGCCCTTTTCCCAGTTCCTTACATATCCGGGATCCTTTACAAGTTCGTAATCACTTCTCAATGCCCCATCCTGATCCCAGGGGATTATGAAGAATCTGTCTGTACCCGTAGGACTGTACAGATACATATTCTCGGTATCCGTATCAACATTGTCGGTCAGTAAATTAAACGCCATGAAGCTGTACAGATTCTCTTTATCAAAATATGTATCAACCACATCCTCTATCGATGCATCCGGTGCATTAAGTGCATCCAGCATCTTTATGAGCTTGGTATGATCGTTGCTGCCCTTACTCTCCAGAAGCTCCTCAAATCTCTTCTGATCGTAACGCGCATCGGTAGGATTAAGGATCACATCCTCATGCCTTGCAAAATCAAAATCATTCAGCTTATACAGCTCCCCGGTAGAATCTATACTTCTGTTGCTCAGATATTTCTTGTTCACAGGCTCCATCATTGTATAGAGACCGTAATCCGTAAACAGCTCCTCACCTTCGTATTCATCCCTTACATAGAGATGTACAAACCTTGTTCTTATTGACATCATCTCATCGGTTTCCCTCATAAGATCGAAGCTGAGCTTATCGGTAAACCTGAAGGGATCGGTAAAGCTCTTGTTTAAGATAAGAGTCTTCATGCCATCCATGTTTCCGCTCCCCTTGTTTATCTTTATACGGTAGCTCTTCTGCTGCTTCTCCGATGCCTTGGAGCCTGTAAGCCTGACCGTTGCATTCTCGGATACATCCCCGTATCCGAACCGGTCGGAAGTGGGGCCTTCCTCATTTCCGAACTGAACAAGCGCCCCGCATTCATATATTTCCTGTCCGGCCTTTTCATAGTAATCAAGATCATGTGAATTGATCTCACGCCACGTATGTGCACCGGCCTCTGTCTTTCCTCTTCCAACGGTAAGATACAGTACAAGCACATCATCCGGATATGAGTAGAGAGAGTCAAGATCGTCGGGTCTTACACTCTCACTGAGCGATGCCTTCCCATAAGTATCTCTCAGCTCAGGCGCGGCACATCCCATGAAAACAACGGACGTGATAACAGCCTGTACAATTATCAGTATTCTCAATTTAGTATTCATATCTACCTCATACATTATTTATACGAACTGACGTGCCCGTTCCTTCCCACCTTGAAGCAGTAGCAGCCGTAGCTCTTGCCGTAACCGTCTATCTCATAGTAATCAAAGCATTCCATTGAATATCCCTCCTCATTGACAGCAGTAACCCTGAGGAAATATGTCCCGGGGCTGAGGATATCGGTCTTTGCCAGAGGAACAGGAAGTCCGCGTCCCTCATCTATAACATCCTCAAACAACGGATCGCGTGCAAGAAGATACTCATAAGTTATCTCACTGTCATTGTAATCATACGACGCTTCCCAGCTCAGGATAGTTTCATTATGTTCCGTATCGACTGTCGGAACGCCGACAAAAAACGGCCAGGGTTTTTTCATACTCTCAAGAAAGATCTCGTAATTGGCATCAGCCTCGAGCTTGATCTCTTCCGTAAGAGTGTCATACACATCCGGTGTCCTCATCTGGGAATTCTCATAATCGGGATCCCTGTACAGATACTGTTTTATTATATCCCTGTAAATATCAACCTGCTTTGACACCTTTTCATTATTGACATAATTATCATGTATATCCTCAACTGCCTCCCTAAGCATCTCCCTGTATTTCTCTTCCTTCATCATGCGCCTGATAAGCCTTAAACCCAGGAACTTGGTCATTCCCTGCTCCCAGGATTCTCCGTCATGGCGCTCCCTCCACGTATTGTAGGAAGTCCTGAAAGATGCATCCATATCCCAGCAGATCATGTAGAATCTTTCGGAATTGAGCGGACTGTACAGGAACAGATTACGCGCTCCGGTATCATAATTTCCGGTCATGATATTAAAAGCCATCCAGTAGCACAGGTTCTGCGCATCGAAATTATCTTCTATGATACTTTCTATAGGCACGGAATAATTGTTAACCTTTGAAAGCACCTCCTGAAGCTTTGAAGGATCGGGATTTCCCTTCACCTCTATATATCTGCTGTAATCCTCCTCATCATAAAGCGGATCGTCGAAAGGCACCATCATCTCCTCATACTTATCCCACTCAAAGAAGGTCACCTTATACAGCTGCCCGTTCTCATCAAGACCGTGGTTTCTCAAGAAGGTTCTGTTCACCTGCTCAACCATGGTATAGATGCCGTAATCCGCATAACCTGTCAGATCATTCTCAAATACTCCTTCCGATCCCTGTGTCCCTATGCCGTTTCCGGATATTTCTTCAGGTAAGGCATTCTCTGACACCTCTTCAGGTACGGCATTAACCGACACCGCCCCGGTACTGTCCTTAACATACAGATGGACGAACTGCGTTCTTCCTCCTATAAGCTGCGGAACCGGCTTAAGAAGATCATATGACAGCTTGTTTAGGAACCGGTAGGGATCGTTCTTGTGCTTGTTCAGGTTAAGAGTCCTCTGGCCCCTGAATTCTCCCCTTCCCTCCTTGATCCTTATTTTGTAATTCTTCTGGTCGGATCTTGATGAGGTCTGTCCCCTTACCTGAACCGATACGTTAGGGACCGTTTCACCGTATCCGAAGGAATTCTCATTGATACCTTCTCCGGTCTCATCTATATTAAGGATACCTTCAACCTTGTAACGGTCCACGCCCATTCTTTCATAATCATAGGCCGAATAGGTATTTATCTCCTCCCAGGAATGATCGCTCCCATCAGCATAATTACCCCTGCTCACATTGAGATACATGGTTATGACCGATGAATCATCATCGTCGCTGTATATTCTCTTGTCCTCCGTAATATTGCTTTCTTCCTTTACGGCCTTATCGACCTTTTTTACCTCTGTCTTACTCCCGGCTTCCTCCGTTTTTCCGGCCGGTCCGCTCACCTTTTCACTTACGCTGCAGCCCTGCATTGTAAATATGAGGGAAAACGCAATGAGCAGACTGCATATCCTTACTGACAGCTTCATTGCTTAAGCCCCTCCTTTTCCATCATTTCGCCGGCTGTTTCGGCAATGCGCGCATCTTCCCTTGCCACCATCCTCAGATAGTGTTCATCAAGAGCCCTGCTTATGGCGGTGAACAGCCCCTTCTCCTTATAGGGTACGAGGTTCTGGCGTGCCAGGAGGAAATACGGAAGCCTTCCGGTATACCATTCAAGCCTTACAAGAGCACAGAAATAGAACACTACAGCTCCGGCAAAAAAGCCGGTACCGAAATAATAAATATCTCCCTTTAATATCTGCCATATGTTCAGTGCAGATGAAATGACCGCAAAGGCAGTTGTTCCGAGCATGGCGCCCTTGTAATCTTCAAAATAGAGCTGTATCAGCATTAGTGAGTTGGCTATGGCATATGTCCCATAACCGACACACAAAAACCTGAATACCGTCATTGACAGCGAGCTCATTCCGGGTATGAAATGCTCGATCACAACTGGTCCGATAACCACGAACAGAATGGTGGTAAACAGCTGTTTGCAGCCAAGATATATAAGCTCACGCCTCAGCACATCAAGCATCTCCCTGCCGGCAAGCCTGATATCCTTAATGGCACCCTTATCGCCGAACAGTCCGTAATAATTACTGTATTTGGGATAGAAATTCACCTCCACGGAAACGACGAAACTCACCGTGGTTATAAGCAGCGAAAGGAAGGCCACAAGTGCCGGAACATCATATTCCGGAGCTCCGTAGAACAATCCCTCCACCCGAACTCTTAATGGACCGAAATACATAATGACTATGTGCGAGAACAGTCCCGTACCTACCATTCCTCCCGCTATGGCAAGTGACGGATATTTGTCAAACCATGCAAGAAAGGAAAAATGGCTTCCTCTGCTCAACGGGAAATAATCGAGCATAAGCTTGAACTGTCTTACAGCCAGCAGTCCGTACGCAATTATCATGCAGAACATAAAGCTCTCAAGAGATCCTCTGCCTATGAGCACCAGTATCAGCGCAAGCAGGAAACCTATCATCAGAGAAATTGCAAAGGTAAGGATTATTCCCTGGTAATCCTTAAGAGCAGTCATGTAGATCATCTGGGTCCATACGACTATAAGGACCATGGAAAACCAGAGACACAGGATACCCTGCACAAGTGTCGCTCCCGAAAACAGCAGGAAAATCCCGTAGAAGACAAAGCAGATAACAAGCTCCATGGATACCGCACCGAGGAATGACGGCATCACCTTCTCGTCCATATCCTCATACAACATATCCGAAACAAACCTTGTTACCACCATATTGAACCAGTTAGTCACAAGCAGAGACACCAAAAGACTGTATGTAAGCATACAGTTAAGAAGCTCCCTGTCATGATCGGACAGACCTGCCATACGGGCAACAAAAGACATCCCGACAAGCAGAACAATACCGAGCAGCATCGGTCCTATCGTGACTATGCCCGAATAACCATATGCCTTACAGAGATTAAGTATTCCCTTTTGTTTAAACAGTTTCTTAAGGCTGAAGCCTATCCCTGCCATTTCCTGAACACCTCATCATATACCTCAAGATACTTACGTATCATATCCTCGTGCATAAAATATCTGCGTACGCGTTCTCTCGCGGCCATACCCATCTTATATCTTTTCTCCGGATGATTGCACATTATAACGAAAGCATTGGCAAGTGCCGGAATATCCATCGGCGGTACACACAGTCCGGCGCTGCCCAGATCGTCATCATCGGCAACCCCGTTTATAAGCTCCTTGCAGTTCCCGACATCCGTTGTTACGCATGGTCTGCCGGATGCGAAGGATTCAAGCACCGACAGAGGCATTCCCTCCGAAATACTGGAAAGAACCGTGAAATCAAAATCCTTCATACGCTCGACTACATCTATCGAGCCCATAAAGGTTATGTCCTTAACTCCGAGCCGCTCGACAAGATCATAGCATTCCTTCGCATACTCCTTATCATCCTCAGGTCCAGCTATAAACAGTCTTGCATTTTCCACTCTCTCCTTTGCTCCCGCAAAGGCGTAGATCATTGTCTTGACATCCTTGATCGGAGCTATCCTGAGGATCGCTCCGATATCCACGAAGCCGTTTGACTTCTTTTGGGGGATATCCCCGAAGCGCTCATAATGGATCCCGTTTCCGATATAAACACATTTACCCGGATCGCATCCCATATCTATCTGTATCCGTCTGGCACCCGCATACAGGCTCGTTATCATGGAAGCATTTTCATAAGCTCCCGCAGACAGCATGTAGAAGAACCTGACCCAGAATTTCTTGAATGCGGGCATGACCCACTTGGCTCTTATGATCTCCTCTTCCCGTTCACGTGTATATATGCCGTGTTCGGTTATCATATAGGGCACATGATACTTGTAGCTTCCAAGTCGGGCAAGGATACCGCTGTAGCCGGTCGCTATAGAATGAAAGATATCGGCCTTGGGGACCTCGGCATGCAGTATATACAGTATAGGAAGGAACATCGAACGTATCGTATGGAAGAAATCGGAAAATGCGGTATAGGTGTATTCGTCCTCACATATTCCGGTAAGTATGTCAAGAAACTCCTTACTCATGAGAAATGAAAGCGGATCCACATTGTTGTCCGCATACATCTTAAACAGCATCTCCCAGTCGGGCCTGTCACAGTCTATAAGATCCCTGAGTGTCCTTATTTCTTCTTTCGAGAACTTATACTTCTTATGATTGCCCGTCTTCTTAAGGGCATCCTCCAGAAATACTTCCTTAACCTCGACCACATTATCGGGGAGCGTATATTTGAACTGTCCCTTAAGGGATGAATTTGCCCCGATCGCCCATATAACGAACTCATGCTGCGGCATTGCCTTCATATACTGATGTATCCAATATGAGACTCCGCCCGTAACATACGGGTAGCATCCCTCCAAGATAACACATATCCTCATTTGGTACCTCACATTAATGACTTTCCATACGGACCGTCCGGTTATTCGAATACGATCTCAACAGACTCATTCCTGCATTCTATAAGATACAGGTTCTCGGCTGCTTCCTTATATTCTCCGCCTTTGACTGCACTTATCTTTCTGCCGTCGTTTATCCGAAGCAGCATCCACGCTTCATCATCATAACCGTTTATGTCAAGCTCAACCCCGTTATCCGTATCTGTCCTGTCAAGTCCGAGAAGATCGTAACGAAGAACCGCTCCCGCAAGCTCTGATCCCGTAAGATTTCTTATATCGGGACAGCCCTCGTGCAGCCACTTCATATATCCCTTAAGATTGCCGTACATCCTCTCCCATCCGATCTCGGCACCGCGGTCCTCATCAAGCACATCATCCGGATGGATAAAATGCGTATTCACAAAATGAAAATTAAGCTCGGACAGTGCGGCCAGCTCCATATACTCGTCTATGATACAGCCCGATGTTATTCGGGGCGTATTAATTATCCCATCCTCTGTTGATATATCAAATTCCTGTTCGTAAGCCATATCTGTCGACAGATAAACAGAGGCTATTGAGCTTATTGAAGTATCGGCAAGAAGGCTTCGCCCCTCCTCTGACAGCACATTGGAAGGAGGCACATATACCTTAAGCTCCTGATCCTTGAAAAGGTTATGTGTGAAATCAAACACCTCGTCAAGCGAATTCCTCATATCCTCTGTGGACGGCCACTGTATATAGGAATCATACTGATCCTTGTAATCAAAGTTCTCAAGAACAAGGGGCATGTGATTGTAACCGTGGATACCTATCTCACCGCCGAGCTTAAGGATCATATTTCCGAAATACAGGAATCTGTTCGTCTCCGTATTTCTTTTAAACTCTCCGCTCACCTGATCGTTGTAATTCTCTATCACAAGACCTGTATACCTGATACCGTATTCTTTTGCCAGTTCATGTATATCCGTCCACCATATCCTTGAATAGAAATCGGAAACCGAAATGTTGTAATCCCTTGTTATATAAGTGGCATCCCCTTCGGGTACAGGTGCCGGAAAATCATCTATATAAAATGCTGAGCCGTTAATGACAGGGTAGACACAATAATCCGACAAAAGGCTGAAGGCGGCACAGTGTATTCCCCTGTAAGCCTTCTCCATTATTCCGAAATTATCGAAAACCACCGTACCGCTGCCGACATTTCTTCTCCATATCAAAGGTACCGGATAATCATCATCGGACTGCATATATACATCACAGTCATCATACAATGACAGACCGAGGGATGATTCATAGGCGTCTATGATATCATAATCCTTAAGGCTCCCGCCTATCATAAAAGGTTTGTTGAAATGAACTCCCTTTACATAAGTCACCTCGCCGCTGTCCTTAATTCCCAGCAGCTCATACAGCGTCTGAAAGCTCCCCGAGCCTTCGGGCGGATAGGCTATCATGAGATTACCTCCGTCACGCACCCAGCCCTTAAGATATGAAATATTGCTCGTAAGCAGCGGATAATGTGTGATCGCAAGTATTATAGTTTCATATCTGTCAAAATCAGCTATATCGAAATCAGCCGGTTCGATAACATCATACGGCTCCTTCATCTGATCAAGTATGACAGAAAATATCTTAAAGGCCTTCGTACTTGTGGCATCATCCTCCTCGCTTACAAGAAGGATCTTCGCTCCCCTGTTTTCACGTTTTCCCGCTTCTTCCTTAAGCCGTATCAGCCGTTCCTTTTCTTCAAGACCTATACTCGTCTCCCGCAGGGAATATCTTACATTCATCTGTACTGCTATAAGAACGATCATGAGCATACAGAATAGTCCACCGATCAGATACACACCTCCAAGGCTTACATGACTATCTCTATTCAGTTCACGTACCTTTTTTCCACGAAACAGCTTAACCATCCGCTCCCTCTGCATTTACATTCCAAAATCTCGCAATGCTCTTCAGCTCAAGCGACATATGTACATTCCTGCTCTTCATCTGCTCAAATGTTTTTCTTATACTTTCGGAGTCCTTTTTAAGTACAGCGCTCTGTATCTTATACACATACATCTTCTCTCTTAACGGCCAGCGCTCTTCCATATATTCTATGTCCTTATCGAGTTCTTTTACATCCCTCAGCTTAAGATCCGCTTCGGCCTTCTTGTTTATCAGAGACCATCGTCCCCTTGTCGCCTCATCTTCAAGTCTGCGTGCAAGAAGCTTCGAATAATTGACCAGCTGGCTCCTCAGGGCATCTCCTTCAAGCAGACCGCTGGAAATATAGTTCTCCAGAAGGATCTGATATTCATTGTCGATCTCCTTATCCTCAGGATCAAGCTGTCTGCGCTTCATGATATCGTGAAACTGGATATCGAAATCCTTCTGTATTTCGGCAAGCGCGGTCGCAGCATAATGAACCACCTCGGTATCCGAGTTTTCCTTTGCATTGTTAAGCTGTGCAACATAATCCCCCGGATCCGTATACAGTACATCCATAATAAGATTACGTCTTGTCGGGACATCATTTATGACCAGAGCTTCCTCCAGCGGAACCGCTTTCTCCTTTAATTCATCATCATCAACGATGATACTCCGGTTCACATTGTAAAGGATATCCATCATTATCTCCTTACGTGTGGATGCATCGTTTATTACCAACGCCTCCGAAAGGGGAATGATCTCCTTATTATCCTGATCCACCACTATGCTTCTCTTGTCTTCCTCGGCAACCGGTCTTACTATATCGATCTCATCCGCCTGTCTGTCGGAATGCCTGTCGGAATGTCTCTTCCTTATGAGCATGATCTCTCCGAATACAGGCACAAAGAAAGCAATAAAAACAGTTATGTATTCACATTTTATAATCTTTACGGTCCGCAAGACAAAGAGGATCAGACACACAAGGATATGTATGATAAGAATGATCAGGATCAGCTTACCCATAATCTACATACCCTCCACTATGGTATACTCAACTTCGTGCTCCTTAAGTCTTTTTCCCACTACTTCAAAGATATCTCTCGTAGTCTGTGTGAACAGAACATACGGCTTACCGTCCGTTCCGATACCGGCATAGTCACTGTGTCTGATAAGACCACGTATAAGCCTGTCAAAAGTCATGACATCCCCGGCCATGATCTCTATCAGTATATAGCTTGCCACACCTGCATCTGCCATACGGCGCTGCGAATCAAGTTCTTTCTCAAAAAATTCGGGAAGAAGTATTTCCGTTCCCTTACAGAACTTTTCATCCTCGATGGCTTCCTGATATTCAAGCGCTCTTTTAAAGGATACCTTTATAAGGTTACACATGATCGTAAAGAGATTCATGTAATACAGTCCCAGCTGTTCCGGCGATGCATCAAAGACAACTATCATAAGGCGGACAAGTCTGTTCTCGACTATCCCGTAGGCATAAGCCGGAAGACCCTCAATGAATTCCGTATTTTTCCAGGTCTCATTGTTAAGAAGAGTATCGTATATTATCCGGAAATCCTCTATGCTGACCGAATTGGTAAGCTTGTTGCTCATCTCCCTTGAGCATGCCACAAGACGAAGGTATTTCTGATAATCATCCATTGTATATATCGCAATACTGTGATTATTAAGTATACGTTCAAGTGTATCGACGCCGTTCATGAATATATCTGCCGGCATTGAGCTGTCCAGCTTCTCAACCGTTTCAAATATCTTTCCGAAGCTGTCCTGATACCCCAGTATCTGTCTTTTATACTCTTCTTTATTGTCTATGACGGACATATAAACATCATTAAGGAAGAGATACTTATCCTGCAGCGCAAACGACTCTTCCTCCATGAACTTAAGCTTGTTCTCCCTTGTGCTCGTAAGATATCCCGTAATCGATCCGGTCATTATATATATCGCAAACGGCAGCCAGTAATCAACGTTATAAAAAAGCATTGTTCCCGTGACTCCGGTAGCTGCATATTCTAATATGAGAGAGATACACTCAAGTACTCCGGCCGTCATTCCGGTTAGCATACCGTGAGTAACTCCCATGATTACGACATAGAAGAGCCTCAGGTCGACATATCTGAAATACACGGAATCGGAGGTATACTTTAACAGTACCTGCACCATTACAAAAAGTATCACAAGCTCTGCTGCCTTTACCGTCTTATCGGTAAGCCGGGCAAGAAGACCCTGCAGCTTTTCTCTGAAGGGAGATATGTGACCTGTCGCCTTCTTATAAGCTTCATATGAAGCTTCCATATCATGCAGGACATCATCCCTTGCAATGAAGCCGTAGTTCACTCTCAGCCGTCTGATCTCGCTCTCTTTATCCGTGTCTATCTCATAAACCGAAGGCTTCTCGTACTTCACAGTCACCGACCCTTCACAGCGTACAAGACTCTCTCCGAGATCGCTGTATTTGTGGTCATATCCGCTGAACACCGTGTACTTCGAAGCTTCATCCAGAGTTTCTTCCGTAACCGAAATAAGCAGCTTGATAAGATCTTCCGCAGAAAGAAAATCTATCAGCTGCCTCTCATTGTATGGAAATTCCACGATCTTCTTATCGATCATCTGTGAAAAAATACTGCCGAGATAACTGGTACGGTTGGTTCTGTTGGTAATAAACGGGACTCTTAACAGCACGGTCTTTATGTTATTCTTCCCGGTTGTGTAATCGACCAGCTTCTCAAAGGCCGCACAGTCATGTGCAGTCTGGGTTACATATTGCGATTCACCCGCAGCCTTTGTATAGTTCAGGCTGTTTATCGAAGATATGACAACAAGCTTTTTGATATCATTGGACTTACAGCACTCGACCAGGGCCTCCAACTTCTTATTCTCATTGTCGAGTCCGTTTCCGCCGTCTATATATCCCGAAAAATACCATATTACATCCGGTGAGAATGAATAGATAAGCTTGGAAAAACTATCGGAGGTGGGTTCTTCCCTGTATATATGTATCTTTCTTGATACCCTCCTCCTGGCAACGTCTGCATTCAGGCTTTCGCCGGTTATTATTACATTATAAAAACGCGCAACCTGTCTGATCGTTTCGTATTCGAGCAGATCAACCTTTCCGCACAACAAAACACAGGCAGGCTGATCCTGACTGTTATTATCATAATTCATCTGTACTGACCGGATTCCTTTATATATTACCCCATAAATGTGCTATAGAACGAGTGCGGATGGCGGGACTCGAACCCGCACATCTTGCGACATAAGGACCTAAACCTTACGTGTCTGCCAATTCCACCACATCCGCATAAACACAATTGCGTGCGCAGAAAATTTTATCAGATTATCAGTCTTTTTTCAAGCATAACATTATGATATAATTGATATGTTATTCAGGAGTTTTCAAGCCTGTTGCAATAATGAACGGACAGGACATATTTATGAGGATTATCCAATGAAGAAAAAGATTGCGGTATTTGCTACCGGATGGGCATGTGAAATATTATCTCAGTTCCTTGAAGGTCTGACCGATCGACTTAAATCTACAGAAACCGATGTTTTTCTGTTCACCTGCTACCCTACCTATACAGATAAGCCGGAACGGCGGCAGGGACAGTTCAACATCTTCAGGCTTCCCGACCTGAAGCAGTTTGACGGAATTGTACTTTTCGCAAGTACTCTGAGTTACACGGATGATCTGACCGATTTCATGCAGAAATGCCGTGAACTTGATATACCCGTCATTTCACAGGGAATGCAGCAGAAAGGAATGTACTATATAGGTTCCGACAATTACTCCGGCTCAAGAACGCTGTGCGAACACCTCATAAACGAGCACAATGTCAGGAGCATGGTTTTTTTCGCCGGCGACACAGGCTCGCTCGATTCATATACCAGACTGAAGGCTGTTCAGGATGTACTTGCCGAGCGTAACCTCGAATCTGTCCTGGAGGATGTGTACTACACGAACTGGGAAAACGGTGTTGTAGACAAATATATACGGCAGAAGTATGACGCCGGAAACGAACCTCCCGAAGCGATAATCTGTGCAAACGACGGCCTTGCAATGCAGGCATGCCTTACTCTTTCATCGATCGGCTACAATGTCCCCGATGACATCATCGTTACCGGATTTGATCATATTAACGACAGTCAGATGTTCTATCCGTCCATCGCTTCCGTTGATCAGGGCTTTTATAAAATGGGCGAAGAGTGCGGACAGTTGTGGCTCGATCTTTCATCCGGAGTTTCACGCGATAATGAGACCACAGTCCCGTCTGAGTTCATACCGGGTGAGAGCTGCGGTTGTCAGGAATGCCGTGAAAGCGACAACATCCGCCGCATAGCCGGACGTGAGGCTGTAAACAGACGAAGCATGAGCAATTATTTCGCCAGAAAGCTCAATGATATTGATGAGACCATACTCAGTTCAGTTTCGTATGATGAATTCAGGACAGGGGTCAAGAAGCTGTATCTTGACAATCATGTTTTCGAAGGCAGCTCCTTCCACCTGATACTTGACAGCCGTTTCGGCCCATCCATCTATGATACTAACATACCTCTGACCAAAAAGGGCTACAGCCGGCAGATGGATGTTGTTTTTTCAATGGAGGATGAGGTGATTTATAAAAGGGAAACCTTTAACTCCCGGGAGATGATCCCCGGTTACTGGCCGGAGAAGAACAATCATCTGTATGTGTTCGTCCCTCTTCATTCGGGACATGACACCTATGGATATCTTGTATTCAGGGATTGCATGGAATCTGTAAGCAATCATTTCCTTGAAACATACCAGAGCAGGTTGATAATGGCCCTCGAGAAGCTTCGTCACACCCTCAGTCTTAATGTCCTTAACGAAAAGCTTCTGACCCTCATGCGCAAGGATCCGCTTACCAGCGTCAATAACCGTATGGCTTACGAGGACAAGATCAAACAGCTGCAATCGGAGATAAACATGAATCCTGACTTTCTGTTTGGGATAGTAACCTTCGATGTGAACGATCTTAAGAACATAAATGATAAACTGGGACATGATGCCGGTGATATTTATCTCATAAGATGCTGCAGGTTCATATGTAACACCTTCAAGCACAGTCCTGTGTACAGGATAGGCGGCGATGAATTCGTTGCAATTCTTACAGGCGATGACTATGAGCGTAAGGATGCTCTTATCAAACAGATGCGGGATCATATGAGATCGACCGCCGACATGGATCATTCATCTCCCGAGTACATATCGATCGCAAGCGGTTTATCCGTATTCGACCGTGGAAAGGACCGGAGTGTTTCGGATATAGTAAAAAGAGCCGATAAGGCAATGTATGATAACAAAGCAGAAATGAAGGGTTCCGGTAATTAAACCGGAACCCTTTCTTATTCCTGAAGCACCAATATGTATGTTTTTTTATTACCGTCGTGAATGCTTTACTTCCTGTTTAGTCAAGCGCTTCCTTAACAGGAACCTGAACTCTCTTGTCGAAGCATGTGAACATCTCATCTATCTTTGCCGCATCCTCTTTCTTAGTGAATGCACTTACAAGCGGTACGACGATCAGTCCTCCAACCATTGCCACAACGCCCGAGTTAATGGATGATTTGAAGATGTATCCTATTACCGGTCCCCATGAGCTCACATCCACTCCGCCAAGAGTTACGATAAGCTGGATGATCGCTATGCCGCAGCCCCAGATATAGCAGGCTGCCACAGATGCCCTTGTCGCACCCTTCCAATACAGTCCGTAAAGGAAAGGAGCAAGGAAAGCTCCTGCAAGTGCTCCCCATGAAACACCCATCATCTGTGCGATAAAGGTTATGCCCGGGAAGGCATCCTTGACTACTGCTATGATCGCAGATACAAGGATGAAGAACACGATGAACATCCTCATTGTAAATACCTGTTTTTTCTCATCCATTCCCTTTTTGGAAGCAGGCTTTATAACATCAAGCGTAAGTGTAGAACTGCTGGTAAGCACCAGTGATGAAAGTGTTGACATCGATGCCGAGAGCACGAGTACGATCACCACTGCAATGATTACAGGCGAAAGTGTTGAAAGCATTGCGGGAACTATTGTATCAAAAAGCGGCTTGCCGTTGGCGGGATTGTAACTTATCTTATCTGCATACAGTCTTCCGAAACCGCCGAGGAAATAGCAGCCTGCTGCCACTATCATGGCAAAGAATGTAGAGATTATCGTTCCCTTATGAATATCCTTCTCACTCTTTATTGCGTAGAACTTACCTACCATCTGAGGAAGTCCCCATGTACCGAGTGATGTAAGGATCACAACGAATACAAGCGCTAAAGGATCGGGTCCCAGGAAAGAGGTATAAGCTCCGCCTGCCCAGCCTTCACATTCAACTGCCGACAGCTCCTGCATGGCCGATATCAGTCCGCCATGGCCGTTGAGTACCGCAAGGATCACAGCCGTGATACCTATCAGCATTATTATTCCCTGTATGAAATCGTTGATGGCTGTTGCCATGTATCCTCCGAAGATAACATATATTCCTGTAAGCACTGCCATGACCGCTATAACCACCCAGTAAGGCAGATCGAATACAAGACCGAACAGCGATGACAGACCGTTGTATAAAGAAGCCGTATACGGTATCAGGAATACAAATACGATAACCGATGCTATTATCTTAAGATTCTTGCTGAAAAACCTCTTCTCAAAGAAGTCCGGCATAGTCTTTGAATCAAGATACTGGGTCATGATCCTTGTCCTTCTTCCGAGTATCTTCCATGCGAGCATCGAACCGACAAGGGCATTTCCAATACCTGCCCATGTAGCGGACATACCGTACAGCCAACCGAACTGTCCCGCATATCCGACAAAGATAACGGCCGAGAAATATGATGTACCGAAGGCAAAGGCCGTAAGCCACGGACCAACACTCCTTCCACCCAGAACAAATCCGTTGACATCGGTCGCATTCTTCCTGGTGTAGATGCCGACCCCGATCATAACCGCAAAAAATACAATCAACAGGATCGAGCTTAATATAACTGTCATTTTCTTTCCTCCTCTTTTTTGTCATAAGGGGTACCGCTTGCGATATGCATTCGTTATCACGAATGTCATAAGGCGGTGGATTCCTTATGACAGTTCTCAGCTTTCATAATCTGCTTTACACTACCACCAAACGGCTTATGCCTGTTCGTCAATTTCCGCACTCTTTAGTGCTGTTTACTTCTTTTGTCTCACTTGCTAATCCACTTTAAAGCGTTACACTTTAAAGTGATAAAGCATCGCGACATAAATGTATTATACAGAAGATGCCCGCCTCTGTCAAGAGGTCTCTTCCGTAACATTTTTTACCCATCTGTATTTTTTGTATTCCCTGTAAATCGCCGGCATCTTCACAAACTCGTCAAGGGTAAGTATAAATGTAACTACAAGGACCGGTGCTTTTATAACGAAGGCAAAGATCATACCGAGCGGGACGACTACACACCACACGGTTATCAGATCACAGTACATTGGAAATTTGGTATTTCCGCCTGCCGGAAAGATACCGGACATAACAGTTGAATTCACTGCATTGCCAATGATATAGTATGCCGCCATAAGAATTGTCCCTCTCAAATACCGGAGCGCAGTTGGCGAAATTGTTGCAAACCTTATAACAAGAGGACTCACACAAATAATTACTATTCCCGAACAGATTCCTATAAAAAGTGAAAGCCTGACATATTTTCCGCCAAGACGTTTTGCCTCATCAAGTTCATTTCTGCCAAGGGTCTCTCCTATAACTATTCCTACTGCTGCAGACACACCCCAGCACAGACTTGCAACAAGGGATCTTACTATTGATGCTATCGAATTGGCTGCCACGGCATCCGATCCCAAATGCCCCATTATCACTGAATACATGGTCATGCCTCCGCCCCAACCAAGAAACTGGACAACAAGAGGACCCGTATATTTCAGATAATCCTTAAGTAACAGGGAATCTGATTTTTGAAGGAGTAATTTAGTCCCCGTGCGCGGACATTTCTTCTTTACAACGATCAGTAATAAGCTGACTACCTCAAATAATCTCGCGATAACGGTTGCGATCGCTGCTCCCTTTATTCCCATTCCGGGAATGCTCCCGACTCCGAATATGAGAACAGCATTGAGTACTATGTTCAGAACAACGGATATGGATCCTATCATCGAACTGATCCCCGGATGATCGCATACCTTTAAAACGCCGAAATACAATTGCGCAATCGAAGTCAGCATAAAAGAAACCGAAACATACCTTAGATACTCCGCACCTGCAGCTATCAGGTCTTTATCAGGGGTAAAGATCCGCATGACTATCTGAGGGCAGATAAGTGTCACAATCGTAAAGAATATACCGACAATAAGCTGATATTTCATAGTGATGGTAATAACACTGACAACTCTGGACTCATCCTTTTTTCCCCAATACTGTGCTCCAAGCACATTAAATCCCAACATAAAAGCCAGAATAAACAGTCCGAAGAAAAACGCCACCTGAGTCGCAAGCGATACCGCCGAAAGTGA
>JAEEGL010512474.1_pt1 | contig 22815 bp, 19 predicted proteins | sample 9134231 | NCBI WGS metagenome assembly JAEEGL01 (sample SAMN16246548, study PRJNA631951) | gut metagenome | biome: gut microbiome; feature: rumen; material: fiber-attached | host: Bos | place: Iran: Karaj | collected 2018-10 | reverse complement strand
AGACGATCGCTTCCATATCCTTCCCCCAACACGATCAGCAGATCTCCTTCATCCACGTTGAAGGACATCCGCATTTTAAAATTTCTCAAACAATTATAACATATGGAGCAAAAGAATTCAGAAGATCCAAGATCCGAGCTTTCTAAACAGAAAGATCGACAGAGCGATGAGGCCGATCCCCACCGCCAGGACGAAAAGGATATAGATCACCGTGATTACGGCCACACCAAGATTCGTCGGCACCGGTGCATTCTGAAGACTCTTCCCGGCAGATGCTTCCGGCACCGCACCTTCTGCCGCCGGCTTCTCCTGCGCTACAGCCGGCACCTGCATCTCCTGCACCGGCGTTTCTACATTTCCATTTTCTTCACTCATATCTTGATCCTCTGATAATAGAAGCACGCGAGCTGCGTACGGTCACGAAGGTCGAGCTTACTCAGCACAGAACTGATCATGTTCCGGACCGTGCCCTCCCCGAGGAACATCTTCTGCGCGATCTCCTTATTCGAGAGGCCCTCGGCCACTAGCTCCACCAGTTCCCTTTCCTTCGGTGTGATGTCGAAGTCCTCCCAGCGGAATGCTTCGCTGCGGTTCAGAAGATCCGGCAGCCTCTCCACGATCTTACCGCCGAACACCGTCTGTCCCTCATACACCGCATGCACCGCAGAAGCAAGCGACGCACAATCCTGCTTCAGGATATAGCCCTTCGCGCCGACCTTCAGGGCGCGGTTAATATACTCATCGTCGAGGAACGTGGTCAGCAGAATGACCTTCGCCTCCGGATCTGACTTCAAGATCTCCGCCGTCGCATCGAGTCCGTCTGTATCCTCCATACGGATATCCGACAGCACCACATCCGGCCGGATCTCCGGGTACGCCGCGATGGCCTCGCGGCCGCTGCCGTACGTACCGGCCACCTCGATATCGGCATCCTGCTCCAGAATGATCTTTAAAGACTGGTTGACGAGCGGGTCGTCATCCACGATCATGATTCTCATGTTCTATCCTCCTTATCCGGTGTGCCTGTCCGCACCTCCGGCTCATCTTTTTTCTCGCCGTCGCGGCACCCGGTGTACACGACCTTCTTCGTGCATCATCCGATGCGCTACTTCTTCCCCGGCGCGGAATCGTGCCGCGGGATCGTCACCGTGATACGGAAACCGTCCGGCCCGCCCTGGATGGACGTACGCCCGCCACAGCTCACCGCTCGGGAATTGATATTATAAAGCCCGATTCCATGTTCGCCCGAAAGTGCTGCGAAATCAGTCGGACGGGACAGTTCGATCTTCTCGCCTTTCCCGTCGTCCGAAACCAGTATACGCCAGAACGTCACATTTTCCACCACTTCCAGACGGACCTTCGAGCCGTTGCTGTGCTTACTGATATTCGTCACGCCTTCTTTCATGATACCCAGGATCGCATTCTTCACGTCATTCGGGACCGGTGACTCGATCGAGGTACTGACCGTCACATCGAAGCGGTCCTTCAGCGCCGACGCGATCTCATGGATCCCGATGGAAAGATCGATGGAATCATCGTGAAGCTCATGCACCGAGCGGCGGATATTCGTCATGGCCTCATTGACCGTACTACTCACTGACTCGATAAGAGGCTTCGTCTTCTCATCCTGATTGATGACCGAGATTGCCTGAAGCTGCACCACCGCGCGCGTCAGCATATGCCCCACGTTATCATGGATCTCCCGCGCGATACGGTTCCGCTCGGAAAGAGTCGCATTTCGCACCTGCATATCGAGGTTATTGGCGATTTCATTTTTCAGCCGCAGAGACTGCTGTGCATCGTAACGGACCTCGTCGAACTTATCCGTCAGGAGCACTTCTTTCCTTTGCATAAAAACCGTCTTCAGAGAAAGAAGCACGGCCGCCAGCACCAGGATGATCAGGTATGACCTCGCCGAGATCAGGCAGGCGCCGATCAGAAGCAGGATCTTCCACCACATCACCCGCTCCGACATGATCTCCCAGTCGTTCTTCGAAGCGATCTTCTGGATGTGCCACTTCGTCAGAAGCGCCTCCATCCGGCTGTCCGAGAACACCCCGTACACACCTCCCGGAAGAACAGCCGCCGCTTCCGGAATAAAGAAAGACAGCACACCGGCACATATCAGGATCCCCGAACTCACATACGGATTCCGGAAAACCTCTGTCGCCAGAAGTGCGATCACGATAGCAAGAACGCAGGCCACCGTAAACTCATTACCGGAGAGGCTGCTCCGAAGCCCTGATCCCTTTCCGAAAAGAAGCAGAAGCGCCGCCACCGAAAGCCCGCAAAGTATGATTTTGTCGATCAATCTATATACCATGCACCCATTATATATCAAAAGTGACATCCAATCCTGGAAAACAGAAAAACAAGCGAATGAAGGCATGTCGCGCGGCGCCCACTACAAGGAAGTCAAGCAGGGAAACAGCACTCGATAAACAATCATAAGCGAATGAAGGCATGTCGCACGGCGATTCCGCAGGCGCTACGCGCCGAGGACCAGCCGAAGACATGCCTTCTTCGCTTCTATGTTGGTTTAGAGTGCTTTACCCTGTCTTACCTTCTTGATCACAAATGCAACCAGGATAAACGCCAGACCGAAGAGGATCTGTACACCCAGCGAGGCGAAGATGTTTCCGACACTGAAGGTGTAGTTCATGCCCGAACCGGAGTAAATGGTGTTCAGTACTTTTCCCGACCAGAAGAACGGGAGGAAGTGTGCGAGCGCCTGGACTCCGCTGCTCATGAAGTAGAACGGTACGAAGATACCGCACAGGAAGCTCATGGACAGACCCAAAGCATTGCAGATCAGGCTGAGGGTTCCGGCTGTCAGACGGAAGCTCGAGACCAGAAGTGCGAATCCGCTGATGTAGAAGGTGGTGGTAATCAGGTTAAGGATCACGACCCAGCCGTACTTACTCATCAAGTCCGAAGATCCGGCATAGATGTAGGCGAAAATCGTGTAGATCAGAACCAGTACTACAGCGCAGGTCATCATTCCTGCCATCTGCGCCCAGGTCTTCTTCCCGGGCTTGACCGGTGCCGCTTCGATCCTTGCGGAGACTTCCTGCTTATTGGCAGCAATGATGGCGGAGGCGATGGACATACCCATGATCCAGAGGCAGACGAAGCAGAAGTAATTGAGGATCATGTAGGTCGCATACTCACGTGCACTCGAGTGCTGTGCTTCCTTCTTCTCTGTCACCACACCGAAAGTCACCTCAGAAACGGTCACCTCCAGTGCTTTTTCCACCGCATCATGCGCATCCATGCCCATGGCGCGATAGCTTCTATATGTATTCACGAAAGAATCGATATCGTTGACGAAACTGAAGGTTCTGCCGGACACCTGGCTGTGGGAAGAATAGCTCAGGGAGATCGCCTCGCCGGCGTCGATCCTGTTCTGAAAACCCTCCGGCACTTCTACGAAGAAATCCGAGATGGAGAAGTACAGGATATCGTTGATGGTCTCTTCGGAAGAGGAGTTGTCGTCCTCGACGTCGCCGTACTTTTCGATCATCTTTCGGATGCCGGAAGACAGTTCGCTTCCATCGTTATCCCGGAAGAGCACGCCGAGAGATCCGTAATCGACGCTCTTTTCGGTGGCGGCGTCCTCATTCTTATCCACGACATGCGGAGCGGAGAAGATCATCGCAACGGCATAGACCACCATGATGAGCGATGCGATAATGATCGCGACTTTATTGGCTTTGACCAGTTTGAAGAAATTCTTATAAAGCTGCATACTTTTCTCTCCTTAATTTCAGGATCGAGATCGTCAGGAAAACCACTGTCGCCAGACTGATCTTGATCATATTCATCCAGAAGCTGTGAAGCGTCGGATAGTGGACCAGGCGGAAGAACGCGAAGTTCATAATGGTAGCCGGGTTAATGCGGTTCACGATCGGACAGTACTTCTCAAGAAGTCCCGGCAGGTTCACGATCATCTCTCCGCTTAAGAAGACCGAGATCATGATGAGCGCGGTCGCCTTGTTATCCCTCTGGTTTTCATCGCCCTTCGCAAACAGGCCGAAGAAGCTTCCGAGGCTCATGGCGAAGAGGTTGCCGATCAGAACGAACAGGATGATCTGCGGGAGGCGGTCACCGAGCGGCACATCGAAGAAGCGGTTCATCACGGTCACAGAGAAGAAGGTAATGGCACAGGCCACCACATATCTTGCCAGAAAGGCCGACAGCAGGATCTTCCACTTCTTCATCGGGGATACGCTCGTTCTCATGCCATATCCACTGAGGTCGCCCTGGATGTCGAACACCGTATGGATACCGGCGGTCACGTTGAAGAACATGCCCATGACGATCGTGCTGTAGAAATACCACAGGTACACATTCGCGGAATTCTCATTATCGCCGAGATACGTGCTCTTCGGCTTCATTACCGAGATGGATTCCGAGAGGCTCTCCATCACGGCTCCGATCCGATCCGGCGCGCTTATCGCCGCGTCCTTCATGATCGTGTAGTTTCTTCTGAAGGATTCGGAGATGCTTCTTGCAACCATGAGTGTAGTCATGTTGGTACCGTCTCCGACCTTGACGTCGATGGTCTCTTTCTCTCCGTTCACCAGGAAAAGCACCTGGAGATCTTTATCGAGGATCTTCTTTTCGGCTTCTTCCTGGGAACCGACTTCGAGAAGTTTAATGACCGCGTGGTCATATCCCATATTGCTGTTCTTGACTGCTTCCGCATCGGCGAGGTTCAGAAGGACGCTTTCGAATTCTTCTGCAAAAGCACTGTCGCCGGAATCGGTGCGGATCATGGTGGTCTCTACCGGATTAAAATCCACTTCGCCTTTGGCCGGACCCATAAACGTGACGCTAAAGCAGGTCATGAGAAGGATCGGAAAGGCCAGTGACCAGAAGATGTATGCCTTGTCGCGCAATGTCTTGCGCAGATAATATGTGAACATCATTTCCTCATTCCTCCTAAGATTAATCGTCACGCAGTTCTTTTCCCGTCAGCTCGAGGAAAACATCGTTCAGGGTCGGCTGCTCGGAATATACATTCTTGATGCGGTAGCCCTTCTCCTGCAGGAGCGTAATGACCTTGACTACGTTGTTTCCGTTACCGGCCTCGATCTTCAAGATCTTCCCGTCATATTCCACGCCGAAAACGTTATCCAGTTTTCTGATCTTCTCTACATCCTCATCAGAGATACCCTTGGCCTCGATCCGGATGATCTCGCTCTTCTTAATCATGCTCTTAAGTTCATCCACCGTACCCTCGGCGATCAGCTGTCCCTTATCGATGATGATGATCCGGTCTGCAATCTGCTCGACTTCTTCCATGTAGTGGGACGTGTAGATGATCGTCGCGCCTTCTTTCCTGAGCTGCTCGATCCCCTCGAGGATCTTGTTTCGGCTCTGTGGGTCCACCGCCACGGTCGGCTCATCGAAGAAAATGATCTTCGGCTTATGGGCGATGCCGCAGGCGATGTTCAGTCTTCTCTTAAGACCGCCGGAGAGCTTCTTCGGACGGAACTTCTTGAAGTCATTCAGCTCGACGAAATCGATGGCTTCCTGTACTCTCTTCTTTCTCTCTTCCTTATCCGTGATGTAAAGGCCGCAGAAGAAATCGATGTTCTCGTATACCGTCAGCTCTTCGAAAACGGACACTTCCTGCGGGACCACACCGATCTGGCTCTTAATGTCATAGGACTTCGGCGTCATCTCCTTACCCTGGATCGTGATCGTTCCCTTATCGAACTCCAGAAGAGAAAGGATACAGTTGATGGTCGTGGATTTACCGGATCCGTTCGGTCCCAGAAGTCCGAGGATCTCGCCCTCATTGACCTTCATGCTGAAGTTATCCACCGCGATCAGCTCCTTATAGCGCTTGACCAGTCCGTCTACTTTAATGATCTCACTCATTTTTCTATCCTCTCTTTTTCTTTTCTTGCTGCCCGGCATTCTCCGAGGCGGCGATTTCAAGTGTTTTTCCGAATCGGCGGTATTCCCGCGCTCTTCATGGTTCCATTATTCCATAACCGTCTTCCCGCCGTTAGTGAGCCCCATCACTTCCCGACATGACAAATGTCATTTTCCGCCGATCACCCTCCCCCTATCCCGGCACCGCGCACATCTATTTCCAATTTGGTAATAGTTTCGCCATTCTTGATTGTTAGCATGAAGGCATATACAACCCGAAGTTTATCGAAAGGAGTGCCATTATGAAGAATCGACAATCCTTGAAACATTTTTCCACCTGTCTTGTCGTCGCGTCCATGATCCTTGGTCTCTGCGCATGCGGCGAGAAATCCGAGACTTCTGCAAATGAAACTACCGGCAGCACCCCTTCTGTCTCCTCTGTTGCCTCAGACAGTGCCGCTCCGGCTACTTCCTCTGATTCTCTTCCCCAGAAAGAAGAGATTCTGAAGGATTCCCCGGAAGAATATCTCCACGCAGTGGTGATCTCGATCAACCCGTCTTTCATGGCATACATAAATGAGAGGAACGAGATATTCCGGCTGGATGCTCTTAACGATGATGCGAAGAGTCTCCTGGGCGAGATCGTCTGGGAAGGCAGGACCATTCGGGACAGCTTGAAGGACATCGTCCGATCCAGCATCGACCATGGATTTCTGAAGGATAACGGCACGGTCAATATCTCCATGCTGGACAGTCGTGCAACCAGCGGAGATGCGGAGCAGATGCTTGCTGAACTGGAACAGTCAGTAAGTGAAGTCGCCCAGGAAAGGGAGCTCCACATCGCTGCTGCCACGAATGTAGAACCGGACATCCAGTTCGTCGTCGATCGCGGCGACCAGCCGGATCCCAATCAGGGCGATCCCAATCCCCCGCCGCCGGATAATCAGGGTGATCCCAATACTCCCTCTCCGGACGATCAGGGTGATCCGAATGCCCCTGATCATCCAGGCGACCCGAACCAGGCTGATCCCGGCAACCATCAAGGTAATCCCGATGACCCGCAGCCAACGGACGGCGATCCGGGTAATCCCGACGATCCAGGCAACCCCGACGATCCGTCTCAGAACCCGGGTGGCAATGACCAGAAGGTAGAGGGATGCCCTGTCTGCCAGGGCTCCGGCAAATGCACCCGCTGCGATCTGACAGGTGTCGTTGAGTGTATGAATTGTCATGGCGCCGGAAAAGTACCCTGCCACCTCGGTGACTGCGACAACGGCTATCAGCCCTGCCCATGTGACAACGGCAACTGCCACAAGTGCGGTGGCACAGGAGTCGCCGACAACGGTCAGAGTTGCGACGCCTGCGGCGGTTCCGGCAATCACAAAGAATGCGGCGGCACCGGTAAAGTAACCTGCTTCAACTGTAACGGAACCGGTCTCGAAGTGTGCAGCATCTGCGACGGCACCGGAACCGAAGAATGCCAGGGCTGTCACGGCACCCTTGTATGCGAAGCCTGTGATGGCACCGGCCTCAACTTACACAAGCAGAACTAAGATTTCCAGAATGGTCCATGTAGTGGTCCATGTAACATACCTCTACATGGACCATCTCATAGACTTTCCACGGTATTCCATGTAGTGGTCCATGTAATATGCCTCTACATGGACCATCTCATAGACTTTCCGCACTATTCCATGTAATGGTCCATGTAACCCACCTTTACATGGACCATTACATGGACTTTTTCCAGAATCTCACGTCATGCCTTCCGCCTCTCTCCCAACAAGCAGACGCAACCTTCACCTTTTGGTATAATCCATTCATACTACACATAAAACGCGAAGAGGCACCGCATGCGCGCCTCTTCCATCCAGCGAGGTGCGTATGGCTGAGAAAGTATGTCCCCTTTGTGGCGCCACCATGGCGTTTGATGATTTCACCCATGCCTGGGTCTGCTCCGAGTGCGGCAAGAGCATCGTGGATAGCTGCGGTTCTTCGCAACCTGCGCCCATTGCCACACCCATTGCCGCGGACCCGATTCCTGCTCCCGCTCCGGCTGATGCACCTACACCCGTAATCAATCCTGCGCCAGATGCCGCGCCTCTAAACGCTCCGATTTCTGCTCCCGCTCCGGAAGCTCCTAATACTGATACAAAAGCACTTGCCCCGGAACCTGAAGTTCCTGCCCCGGCACCACGCCCCGCCCCAGGGATCAGAGCTTTTGCCGGAGCCTCTGCGACAAGAACTGCCACAGGCACCCGCTCTACGTTCGCGGCCCCACGCCCGAAACCAACGAAGACGCCGCAGCCTAAAGGCCCCGGCCCCGGCTACGAAACCATCACCAAAGCCCGAAGCCTCATCGCCGGAAGGCAGTTCGAACAGGCCTCGAAACTCCTTTATGACCTGAAGAAGAAGAACCTGCAGATCGCAAGATCTTACATCCTGTCCATGCTCTGCAGCTACCAGGTCTGCACCATGCCTGACCTTCTGACGAAGATCTCCGGAAGTTCCATCCAGCTTCAGAAATTCGCCGATCGCCCGGATTGGCAGATCGTCTCCGGCGCTTTACCCGGCAGCCGACGCGTATTCGTATCCGACGTGATCGAGTTCTGTGTCCTCACGATCGCACTTATGGGCGATGCGAAGAAGGTCATCAACCGCACGGCAGGAAACAATTCCCCGCATCTTTCTTCCATCTCGAGGATGGATTCGGAAGACGTCCATAACGAACTGCGTATGCGTGATATTAAGAAAGCAAAAGCAGCCGGGTATAAAACGTTTCAGGAGATAGCGGAAGACTACGCCGAAAGGATCTGGAACGATACGGATTTGGGTTCACCTATACCGGTGGAGGATCCGACGCCGGAAGCGGCGCATCACCTCTTACCGAAAAATGCCCAAGGAAGTATCGTCGTCGAATCGTTAAGAAAACTGGAGAACACTCCGCTTCCGGAAGAAGATCTGAAATCCCGCCGCAGCCAGCTCTTTTCCAGGATCGGGGAATACGAACAGGAGATCCTTTCAGACACCTCGAAGGACGTCAGCACGGAACGAAAATAATCATCTGCTCAACCTTTAGCACGGAACGAAAATAAGCACGTTCTCATCCTTGTAGATGCATTCATACTCATCCGGATGAAGCTCGAGATAGAGGCGCATCTTGTCCGTCGTCGTACACACGAACATATCGAAGCGGTACTTCTCAATAAGGCTCCCCGTGACCATCTGCCCGTCCGCGTCGAGCTTCAGATACGACATATCCATGAAGTCCTGGAAATTATACTTCGAATACATATCCGCGCGCCCGTCGATAAAGACATCGATGTCGTGATAGATCAGCTCGCCGCCGAGGTTATAGTGGTTATACATCCGCTGCGGCGCACGCGCACGGATCACCTCGACCGCCGCATCACTGACCACATTATCCTGGATCGGGAACCCGCCAGAAAGAAGCCCCTTCTGCACCGTAGAGATCCCGTAGCTCAGGACCAGCACCAGCCCCAGCGCATAGATCGCTTTCCGGATCAGATCCGACAGATTAAAGAACTTCCCGATATCCAGTTCCAGCACATAGTCGAACATATAGAAACACGCCCCGATGATCAGAAGCGCGACGAAACGCTCACTTCGAAGATACAGATACGTAAAGAAGGCGAACGTCAGAAGATCCGTCGCCTGGATCTCCTTCTTCGTCAGGAAGAACACCAGCGCCACGATGATCACCGGAATGATCGCGAGAAACGACGACGTGGTCTTGATGTCCGGCGCCGCCCACTCCGAGATCGCCGACAGCATCAGCTTATCGTTCATATTCTCTAAGGGATACGTCAGAAGTTTGAACCCATGCGGATTAACACAGATCCCGATGACACTGAGTGCCGTCGCCAGAAGAAGGTTCTTCATCTTCTCCTTCGGAAGCTTCGTGAAGACGACCTTCCCGATGGAGAATGAAAAGAGCGACGTCAGGATCACGAAGACCGGGAGGATATAAGTGAGGTTCGACGATCCGCCGTGGATATTCGCCCACAGCACCGCGATCAAGGGCAGGAAGAAAACGGTTTTCGTATTCTTCTCGTCGTGTCTTACCTTATACAGGATCGCCAGCTCGAAGAAGAGAAGGAAGTAGCTGTAAAGGTGCGGACGCGGATAGAAATACTTGTTCAGGACATATGCCGACACAATGTGAAAAGCACTAAACACGAGTATGTTCTTCTCGGCGTATTTCCGGGTGCGGAACATCATCAGGAACAGAAGCAGAAACTGCATCACCATCGCAGAAAGAAGCGCCGCACTAAGGCTTCCGAAGGAAGTGAGATAGATCAGCACACCGCTCAGCCACTCATGCGAGAACCAGTACAGCCCGCTGTCTTTGGCGAACCAGGAATAGATCCCGTACGTCGGGACTTCCTTGTTCTTCACGATCCACTCCCCGACCTTCTCATGCCAGAAATAATCGTTCAGTGGTTTTCCCTCGAAGAAACCGCGCAGAACCGTAACGACCGCAATCACGGCCGTCACATAGAAGAGCACCTCAAGAAGCTGCTGCTTCGCGGTCTTGGATTTTTTCAATTCCACATCCGTTCTCATCACGTCACTATTGTGCCGTTTCTTCCGGGAAATGTCAATTTAAGAAGGTCCCCACGGCGTGCTCCCGTCTTGGGAACACGCCTTGGGAAATACCCCCTGCACCTTAACCGGTTATTTCCTCCACGCGCACATTCGTGATGTGGATCGTCGCGGTATCCCCGTGCTTACCCATATTGAACTCGAGACGGCCGTTGTTATCGTCCTTCTCCTTCATCTCGATCTCGAACTCATAGGTCTTCCACTCGGTCGGCACATCAATTGAAGTGTCCGGCAGATAACGGATCCAGCCCGCATTCGGCGCCGATATACACACGATACACTTTCTCTCCTCATCGGCCTTGATATCGAAGGTCACTTTATACTTATGTCCCTTACGCATCGGAAGATCAGGATGCACCAGCTGGACGGAATACTCCTCCGTTCCGCAGTTCGTCGATGTGATGATCATCTCCCCGTCGCGGATCTCGGCCGCGCCCTCACCGCCGTTAAACAGCAGGAACTTCCAGTCCACATCATCCGTCAGGTCTTCCACCTCGGAGAAGTTGCCGTTGCGGATGAAGTTACCGTCCGGCAGCGCCTCGCGGAAAGGCAGTTCCGGCTTGCTGACATTCGTATCGTAAGAGGGCTTCTGGTATACACGCACATAGTCGATCTCGAACTCTGCTTTCGAGAAATCCGTTGTCGCGTCCGGGTTCCCCGGCCAGTTTCCGCCGACCGCCAGATTCAGCTGGACGAAGAACGGCTGATCGAAGGGCGCCGGATACGGCTTGTCATCCTCGCCCTGTACGGCGGTAAACCAGTCGTTACAGGTCAGCACCAGCTCCCCGTCCGTGTAGAAACGCATCTCGCCCGGTTCCCACTCCACCGAATACTCGTGGAACTTCGCCGAGAAGCTGTCTGCGCCCGATCTCTCGATGGATCCCTGCTGCTCGCCATGGGGCTCGCCGTAATGGATCGTCGAATAGGAGATATTCGTCTGATGCCCCAGCGACTCCATGATATCGATCTCGCCGCACTTCGGCCACTGTCCGTAGTACGACTCATCCTTCGGCATCATCCAGATCGCCGGCCAGAGTCCCTGGCCTTCCGGCACCTTCGCCGATACGACGACCTTCCCGTAGAGGAAATCGGTCTTATTCTGTCCCGTCACCTTCCCGGACGTGTAGTAATCCTTGCCGTTCTTTTCCGACTTGATCGCCTTCAGGACAAGCTTACCGTCCCGGACGAAAACATTGTCCGTCGAGGTGGTGTATTCCTGCAGTTCGTTATTCACCCAGCCCGGCTCATGGGGTTCGTAGTTCCACTTGCTTTCGTCCATCGCGTCGCCGTCGAATTCATCGGCCCACAGAAGATTATATCCTTCGATGTCCGGCGTCTGTGTCTTCACCTCAGCCAGCTCTGTCTCCGTGGTCGTCGGCTCCGATGTCAGTGCCTCTGTCGTAGTCGTTTCCTTCTTGTCACATGCACACAGCGAAACCAGCATCGTCAGCGCCAGGATCGCACTCGTAATTCTTAGTTTCTTCATGATTGCCTCCATAACATGAAAAATAGAAAATGCCTATGTTGGTTTCAAAATAGCAATTATCCGAGCAACCTTATTGCTTTTTCATATCTTTTTTTACTTTTTCATGCTACAATACTATGTAAGAAGCACTATCCCCTTGTGTTTTTTTGATTTCCTTATTTCCTTCGACACGCTTGCATTTCTCCGGCGCATCCCGTATCCGCCGGTACGCATTCCGTCAGCTGCTTGGGAGGCATCTTATGACCACACGAAGAAAGAAGATCTCCTATCAGGAATTTCTTCACCGCGAGTATGAACTGCACCACGCGCCTTTCGCGCCGGAGATCGATTTCTACGAGACGATCCGTAGCGGCGACATCCGTCAGGTCAGAAAACTTCTCTCCGAGCCTTTCCACGAGAAGGAAGGCTTCGGTGTCCTCTCTACCGATCCGCTCTCGAATCTTAAATACCATCTGACCATCACGACCGCCATGGTCGCCCGCTACTGTATCTCCAGCGGACTCTCCGTCGCCGAGGCCTATAGCCTCAGTGACTACTACATCCGTCTCGGCGACGAGGCGCAGTCGGCGCAGGAGATCACGGACATCCATAACGACATGTGCATCCACTACGCCCAGCGTATGCAGAACGTAAGAAGGAACGCCGTCAGTTCGAAGTCTGTGAAAACGTGCATCAACTATATCTACGAACATCTCCACACACGCATCATGCTCCCCCTTCTTTCCGAGGTCACGAATCTCTCCCCGTCCTACCTTTCCCGGCTTTTTAAGAAGGAGACGGGGTATGCGGTCAGTGAATATATCCTGAATAAAAAACTCGAGACGGCGAAGTCGATGCTGATCTCATCCGATTATTCCATCGCCGAGATCTCCGCATCGCTCGCCTTCCCGAGTCAGAGTTACTTTACGAACCTTCTTAAGAAGGACTGCGGCCTCACACCGAAACAGTACCGCGACCGCTATACCGAGAGGACCACCTTCTGACGGATATGGAAACCCGTCAGAAAAGGCACGGTCATCTGCTACTCAGAACTCCATCTCTTCTCCTGAAGGAGTCGTGGATTCGGTAACGATATCCTCTCTCTCGAAGCAGATCACTTCCAGTTCCAGTTCTTCATATTTCTCCATATCTACTCACCTTCCATCCTAAACTCGATCGTTCCTTCTCGCTTACTGTCCCAGAGAATCGAAGTAGGCAAATGCCGCCTCACCATAACAGTACAGTGCTTTTGCCAGGCCCTGCATCTTCTCGCTGCCCTTCTCAGAAGCCAATAGGCAGTAAGACATAACACTTGCCGAAACAACATACGTCTTCTGTGTTTCCTTATGCGTCAGGGTGAACTGGTACATATACCCCAGGTTCGGAGCGGCGATATCCTCGACAAGGATCGCCCAGCGGTTGCTCCCGATGGAGACCGGTTCGACAGTGTATACGTTCTCACCATCAGAATACGCGAATGTATAGTCATCCGGCGAGCATCCCGCATCCAGCTTAAACGACATTCTCAGAGTATTGTCCGACTCGAACAGAACATTAAGAGAGGTACCCACGACGCCCGGTGCTTCTGTAACCAGTTTCTTCGCACCGTAAGCCGCAAGCATCTCTTCCGTTACCGCGAAGTTATCGATAGCCGGATCAGCATGCGTTCCTTCTTGTCCGTATTGTCCTTTGAAAAAATGATAAGCATACTGATAGTAAAGTGCCACGTGCGCTGCCAGCATCTTCATCGATTCGGACGTATCATCACTTGTGATCACATCCTGCACATAAAGCTTCATGGAATAAATGAACTCATTATCCGCATATAGCGTTTCCCCATCCGGATGATAGAAATACGCACGATGCTGTCCACTGGGGTTCACTTTGACAACGACCGCATCCCTGAACTCAAGGATCGGAACATCTACGCGGTATATCCGGATATTTCCCTCTTCAGAAACCGACGTCGGTTCGATCTTAGTTTCGCCCTTAAAGAATTCGATCGAAGCATTCGGATCTTCGAGGAACGAATCCGACAGCTCCATCGTGAACTGCAGCTGCAGTCCCGCGGTAAATACCACCGAGGCAGACTTCATGGTCACAGACTCTGCATCGTCCCAGATCGGAGCCAGAGCGATATTCACCACATCTATTTCCGTATTGAAATCGAACGGTTCACCGTCAGAAACATTGATCCATTTATCGAATACCTTACCGTCGATCTCCGGATCTTGCGGTCTATTCACTTTACCGCCACGCGGGATGATCACATGTTTATAGATCTCCGCGTCCGTATCATTCTCCAGAAGGAAGAACACATGAGTAACATCTTCCCCACATAGATCGCAGACGAAATCCTTCGCGTCATCGATATGGGCTTCTTCTGCGCCCAGCTGAACCCCGCAGGAACGGCAGATCTTCGCATGACCGTTCTCCGAAGCGACATAGTCAAACTCCGTGTGATAGCATACCGTATCGGTCCACTGCGCCTGAAGGACCACATCTTCCGTGATCGTGAGTTCTGTTCCGGAAGCATAGACCGTATCACTGCCGTTTACTGTCCATCCCTGGAAGACCTTTCCTTCCGGAGCTTCCGCCGTGCAGTCCGGGAGCTCGAACTCCGATCCCTGATCGATGGTAAGAGGCTCCATTTCATCGGAAGAACCATTCGTATCAAAGGAAATATTCATGACCAGATAGATCTCGAAGCTTACGTCTGCAGCCGGCATCATAAACCGGACAGGATACGCATAATGATTACCATCTACCTGGTATGGGTCACTGATTATCATATCCTCTTCAGTCAGAGTCTTGACTTGACCATCTTCCGGATCGACGTAGGTTGCGGAAACGACATGTATCTCCCGCTCCGGGCCATCCACATAAGGATACAGAATCGCATATGCATTCTCGGCGGCATATCCGGGATCGGTCTCGTCATTCCAGACTTTCCACTGATCCCTTGACCATCCGTTCACAGAAACCGCGTATGCCTTATGGCCGCATTCACAAGTATGCGTCTGCGGATCAAACGCGTGGGGCAGATGATAGTCTGATCCCGATAGGTACTGGTCGCAATATTTACAGTCTAGAATCTTATTGTGCCAGGAAAACCCTGATTCATCTACAAAATCCTCGTAGGATACACTATCCGGATGCTTACATGTCGCAAGCGTCACAGAACGATGGGAGAAGGCCGTGTTTCGATTTTCCTCAAGGACCGGATCCCCATTCTCGTCAAAAACCGCCACTCCACAATAACCCATATACTGGACAGTCAGCTTTCCATCTCCGGCATCCACACCGTCGCCGATCGCCTCAGCATACGTATCGCCATATGAACCGGCATTGATCTTTGCCTGAATCGACGAAGACGGATTAAGCTGCCAATGGAGGGTGACGGCAGTTTTATAGCCTCCGCCGAGACCGGCTGCGCCCAAACCGCCAATTAATGTCAAGTCCGCGTTGTCAAAAATCGTACAGGTGAAACCACAATCATCAACATCTGCTGCAGTACCGACTCCGGCACCACCCTCTCCACCACCTACAGCTTCGACGGTAACTCCTTTTCCACCCATTCCAAAATAGATGGAAGCATCTTCCGGGAAAACGTAACCGCCAATACCCGGGCCATAATCGGAGCCTTTCGCATAAACTTTTCCTGCATTAATTTGAATCGTGCCTACAACACCTTCAGATCCGGTACCGATTCCGGCGCCATCTACTCCTCCAATCGCACGCACGTCACCGCCATTGATGAATATGTTCACTTTGCTTACAGAAGCACCACCGCTTCCGATACCGGCTGCACCCGTACTTCCATAGGCCTCGACGCTGCCGCCATTGATTGTGATACCACCGACTAAAGCTTTGTCGCCACCGCCGATCCCGGCTCCTCCATACATTCCGGAAGCCGAGATCGTTCCACCATTAATGGTGATCGGCTGATAACCATTGCTGTCATCGTTGGCATCCGCTCCGGATCCGATTCCTGCGCCCCCTTCATAACCACGTACGCTAATCGTTCCGCCATTGATCGTAATCCTACCGTTTAATTCCTCATTGTTTCCACCGATACCGGCACACCCGGAAGATACAGAGGACATGCTATCAGCAGTAAGATATCCACCCTCACCGACTGCGCGATAGATGGTCAGCGAGCTTTCCGGACCGACATGAATTCCTTCGAAGGCACAGAAGTCACCCGTATTGGCAAGGACCAGGTTCACAACACCCTTCACCTCAATACGGTCATTTATTTCAAGCTTAACCTCCGAATTGACTACATACCATCCGTCCGTGACGGATCCCTGTGTCAATGTTAACGTTTCAGAAGTCACGACCTCACAGGTCTTCTCTGCTGTATCTCCGGTATCTCCTAAAAGATAATACTCCACAAGAACTGTTTCTGCATTATCTGCGAACACAGTCATCGGAATGATCCCGATCACCAGTGCCAAACTCAGAAGAACCGAAAGAAAACGTCTGCTGCTCTTTTTCTGCATGAGTCATCCTCCTTATATCCCAATACCAAAGTTTCTCATGATGCTATTTTAAGCCATACATCTATATAAGTCCATTGTTTCAGAAAAAATCTTTGTCATTTCGGATATCCGCTTCTCGAAACCGAAACAGAGAAAGAACACACCACGCACGCACCACCACCAGAAAGCGAAAAGAATGCTTCATGTACGCCTTCACTCCCAACAAAAAGAATGGTCCGTGCGGAGCTTTTCTAAAAGCTGTAAGCCGCACGGACCATTTCCTGATTCTGATTTTCCTTCGATCGTAGATCGTTTCCCGCTCTTGCGCGGAACTGTTTTATAAGAAGTACCTCTCAGATATTCGTATCTTCTTCTCCTGCCAGATCGCCACGATACAGCTTCCGTGTCGTCGTAGGAGGTTCATCAGAAGGCGGTGTCTGATTTCCGCCTTCATTCGGTTCAGATGAAGTTGTGCCGGAAGAACTACCGCCATCCTGCTTTCCACTTTCATTTTCGGAAGTTCCCTTATCGTCACCGGACGGTGTCTTCGAACCGAACCCGTCATCCGGCTGCGTAGAGGAAGTAGGATCTGCATCCTTTCCACCGCCGTTGCCACCATTTCCGCCATTTCCACCGTTATCGGATGTTCCTGGCGAGGTCGGTTCATCGATGATGATCTCCCCCTCTTCGGTCTCAACCGTCATCTTCGTTCCACTTTCTGAAGGCTTAGTGTCATTCGACTTGCTGCCTTCCGGTTCACCGGCATTCTGCGAGTCCGTTGTCTTCGGTTCAGAGGGAGCCTTCGTGCCTTCTGACGAGGAGGATTCACCCTGTATCGTCGTCTTCGAGGTCGTTTCCGATCCCTTGTTCGTGGTCGACGGCGATGTCGCAGATTCCTGCTTCGACGTATCCGCAGGAATCGTGCTCTCGTTACCCGGCTCCCCGCTCGTGACGTCTCCCGGCTCCGTTACCGGATCCCCGGTCTGCGGATCCGTCGTCGCACCTTCCGCCGGAGAAGAAACATCACCCTGCACGGACGAGTCCAGTGCTTCTGAAGAAGTATCACTCGAAGAAGGGTTCTTCGCGCCAAGCTTCCAGAACGTAAGCCCCAGACCAACGATCAGAAGACAGACCACTGCACCGATTATCAGAAGTTTTCTCTTATCCATTCCATTAACCATTCTATTCATCGTCGATCGGAATATCTTCGCCCCAGTTCGAACACCTGACGACATTGTCATCATCGAAAACGATGACATCCATCTCTAGCGGATCATATTTCTCTTTCATTATACATCTCTCCTTTACTCAAGCAATGTTGTTTTGCCAATGCGTTCTTATTACTGACCTGAGAAGTATGCATCAGCATACAGGCCGTACAGGTAGAACGCCTGACCGAGATCCTTCATCTCCTGTGTGGTACCTTTCTGCATGGACATGATCGCATAAGACATGCAGCTTGCCGTGATCGTGTACGATTCCTGTGTGGAATTGTTTGTGATCGTGAATGTGTACGCATTTGTCAGATTCGCTGCGGAGATGTCTTCAGCATCCAGTGCATACTTGCCCTTGCCGAGACGTTTTGCCGAAGTCGTGACAGGATTGCCTTCACTATCTTTCAGCAAGAAAGAATAGTTGCTGATGTCAGCTTCTGACAGAACGAAAGTGGCACGAAGCGTATTGTTATCCAGGAAGTTCACACGAAGTGATGTCGATGTAAGCCACGAAGGTCTGGATCCGGAAGTACTCATCTTGTATCTGTCGACCACCGTAACAGAAGGCGGCGTAATATTGAGATCACCTAAAGCTTCCGCATTATGGTCGAAGTACTTCTGTGCATTCGCGCAGTAGTAGTAAAGACCATTCTTAACGAGTGCCCGGTAGCTCTCGCTATATGCATCGGCATCCAGGCAGTGCTGGTATACGGAGTACGCAAGCACGTCGTTCTGATACTCCTCCTCGTTCGCATTTCGGAAGACGACCTTGTTCCCCTCACCGTCGTAGACCGCAACCTTGACCTCATCCATCCAGTCCGGCGCCTCGACCGGGAAAGCAAACTGCGCAACCCCATTTTCATCCGCGTTGTCTGCCAAAGTATATGTCTTCAGATCTTCACCGTTCTTTGTAAATGTAACATATGCATTCGCATCATCAAGAAGGAGCTCCGAGAACTTCAGTGTGAATCGGAGTTTCAAACCACCTTCGTAGATCACCGTTGCCGACTGGGCACGGGCAACTTTCCCATCTTCCCACTTCGCCACAATCGTTTTGTCCGATCTTACCAGATTACGGAAGTCATAGGGCTCGCCATCGCAGTACCATCCGTCAAATGTGGCTCCGTTCTTCTCTGGATCCGCCGGCTTCTCCACCGTACCATTAAAGTCAACATCCTGCGCATCTACCGCCGAACCGCCCTGCGTGTCAAACGTCACATTACATTTCAATGGGGCATTACACAAGTCGCAGATCCCGTCGTTGTCTGTAGTATCGTCATGATTGTCGCAAACCGTGTATGTTTCGCTAGAATCGTCCTTATAAGGTGTAATACCCGGACTACAAGTCACTTTCCCACCACTTCCGAGATCAATGAAACCACCTTGCGACTGCAGATTTCCGCCGACTATTTTAATGTCTCCGCATGAGGTTCCACTTGCATTTTTGCCTTTACCAATTGTCGGATGCCCATAGCCAATAGCAACTATCTCACCTCCGTAAATAAAGATATCACCATTGTCTTCGTCCGCATCTCCACCAATAATAGCAATATTGCTATCAAAGTCCGGACCAGGACTTCTCACCAAAATACCTTTGTTATCCACCGCAGAATAAACGCTTAGTGAATTCCCACTTGAAACGCGGATTCCCTTCAGAATTGCACAATATGAATTCCCGACATTTACGACAAGATGAACATCGCCCACGATATGAATTCTACTAAGTATCGTATCTATACCTTGAATCTGATACCATCCATCCTCCAGCACGATCTCCCCGTTCTCATCAGGAGTATCCGTAACCTTTATACAGGACTTCGATTTCACGCATCCATTCTCGTCATAGTACTCTACTGTCGTTGTCTGCCCGTTTCCTTCATCCCCCGGCTCCGCAAACACAGCCATGGACATGGCTGTGCACATCATCGCAACGGTCAGAATTAGTGCAAACAGACGTATACATTTTGTTTTTCTCATTTTTGAGTTCCCTCCTTTGTTCGGAAAATGTATAGTCCCTCACGGTGCTATTTTATTTTGCTGCATAAGCGAATTTCCCAATTGTACAGAAAAATAAAGAAATTGTCATCTTCAGGCAATCATTTCGACATTGAGAATACGCTAGTACATCTTTCTGTAATAGGGCGCCGCCTCCTCGTGAAGCGGCCGACCTCCAACCTACTAAACTTCGATTTTCAGTAGTTTGGTAGGTCAGAATCTCTCAAAACCGGCTCAGATAACATACTAAAACTCGATGCTGAAGCATTTAGTCTGCTTTTATCTGTTTCAGAAGCCAAATGTATAAAGAAATAACATACTAAACTTTCGAAATCAGAAGTTTAGTAAGTCGAGAGTCCTCAAAACCGCCTCAAATGACATACCAAATCTTCATTTTGAGAGGTTTAGTAGGTCGGGGTCCGCTTGGTAGACCCCCGTACCCGTCAAATCCCATTCATTACCTTGAATACTTATGCAAAAGCACTGTTCACGGTGCTTTGGGAGCGGAAATCAGCATACCGGACATCCGAAACTTCAAGTTTAATCAGTCATGCAGCCACCGCTCTTCCAACTGCCACCTGGCGCTTACTCTTCCGTCACCACGATCCGTTCCGCCAGCGCCTGGTAGAACTCGTGGCAATCCTTCTCAAGTCGGATCGGCCGGCCCTCCCGGTTCACGAAACAATGCTCGGACTTCGCCTCACAGACGACCTTCCCGGCCGCATTTCTCATCTCATAACCGAGAGTCAGCCGCACGCCCTTCAGCGCCAGGATCGACACCACGATAGAGATGTCCTCCGGGAACGTCGTCGCCCCCTTATAGTGCACCTCCAGAGAAACCACCGGAGAAGCAACGCCCGTCGCCTCCAGCTTATCGAAATCCCACCCGATCTGACTTAAATAGTCCACTCTGGCTTCTTCCATCCACCGCACGTAATTCGAGTGGTGGGTAATACTCATCTTGTCAGTCTCATAATACTGTACCTTATGTACATAGGGTGCAACCTGATTCATAGGACATGCCATCCGTTCTAATTATTTATCTATGTCAGTATACAGAAAAAGAACAGGCTGCGAAAGCCTGTTCTCTTCAGAAAACTTCATTGATACTGTCTTTTACCCGATCGGCTCGAAGTCAGCCACACCATGCTTACAGAGCGGGCAGATAAAATCATCCGGGAGCTCGTCGCCCTCGTAGATGTATCCGCACACCTTGCAGACCCAGCCCTTCTTGCCTTCCGTCTCCGGCTTCGGCTTGACGCTCTTCTGATAATAGGTATACGTCATCGTCTCCTTATCCGAGAGCACACGCGCCTCCGTCACGGAGCAGATGAACATTCCGTGAGTATCCAGATCCACATAGTCCTCGACCTTCAGGGACATGAAGGAATTGATATACTTACTCAGGAAGATCAGTCCGTTATCCGAGCGCAGCGTCTCCTCCGAGCCCGCGAACTTATCGACACTTCTTCCACTCTGGAAGCCGAACGTCTCGAACACCTTGAACGGCGCCTCGACCGACAGGCAGTTCACGTTCATGACACCCGTCTGCCTAATAACATGGTGCGAATAGTTCTGCTTATTGATCGTAACCGCAACCCGGTTCGGCGTATTCGTCACCTGCGTCACCGTATTCACGATCAGGCCGTTATCCTTCTTGCCGTCATTCGACGTCACGACATAAAGGCCATACCCGATATTAAAGAGCGCCGTCAGATCGTTCTTATTCGCCGTATCATCCTTCTGCGCGAGATAATCCTGGCACAGCTCTTTCGCCAGCGCATCGACCTGCGCCTTCGACTCGTCATTTAAGGCCGACATGATCTTCACATTATTCTCGGTATAGGTGATGTTCTTACTCTTCTCGAGCATCCCCTTCATGGTGCGGATCGCCTGCGGCGCCCACGAACCGTTCTCGATCATACCGATCGTCTTATTCTGGAACTGCCTCTCGGTCAGGTGATGGATGAACTCACGCATGAACGGAAACACATCCGCATTATACGTCGTCGTCGCCAGCACGATACGCCCATAGCGGAAGGCATCCTCCACGCACTCGGCCATATCCTCTCTGGCCAGGTCATTGACCACGACCTTCGGACAGCCGTTCTCCTTAAGCTTATTGGCCAGCAGCTCCACCGCCGCCTTCGTGTGCCCGTACACCGACGTATAGAAGATCGCGATGCCCTCCGTCTCGACACCGTAGGAAGACCAGGTGTCATAGAGCTTGAGATACGGCGTAAGATCTCCGGTCAGCACCGGACCATGCAGCGGACAGATCGTCTTGATCTCCAGTCCCGCCGCTTTCTTAAGGACCTGCTGCACCTGCGCGCCGTACTTCCCGACGATGCCGATATAGTAGCGTCTCGCCTCGCACGCCCAGTCCTCTTCCACATCGAGCGCGCCGAATTTTCCGAATCCGTCCGCCGAGAAAAGCACTTTATCGTAGGTGTCGTATGTCATGATGACCTCCGGCCAATGCACCATCGGCGCGGCCACGAACTTCAGCACATGCTTGCCGAGCGGGAGCTCATCGCCCTCACCGACCACGATCCGACGGTCCTCGAACTCCGTCCCGAAGAAATTCTTCATCATGGTGAAGGCCTTCTGCGACGACACGATCTCGGCATTCGGATAGGTCTTCATAAAGTTCACGATATTCGCCGAATGGTCCGGTTCCATATGCTGGACAACAAGATAATCCGGCGCCTTGCCGTCCAGTGCTTTTTCAAGATTATCGAGCCACTCATGGGTGAAATTCTTATCCACCGTATCCATGACCGCGACCTTATAGTCCGCGACCACATACGAGTTATACGCCATGCCGTTCGGCACCACATACTGCCCCTCGAACAGATCGATCTTATGGTCATTTACACCTACGTATTTGATATCATTACTTATAAACATAGTATTTTCCTCAGCCTTTCATGTTGATATCATATTTGATTATTTCGCGATTCCGCTTCGCCCGCATTCCTTCTTATTCTTTATCCGGCGTGTTCTTCTTCTTTTCCCGTGTCTTCTTCACGATCACGATGACTACGACCGTGATCACGATCAGGATCGCGATCCAGATAAAGATGCACAGTCCCAGCGGACACGGACAGAATCCGCAAAGCCAGCATTTCTTCTCTTCCTTCTT
>JAEEGL015793489.1_pt1 | contig 22816 bp, 23 predicted proteins | sample 9134231 | NCBI WGS metagenome assembly JAEEGL01 (sample SAMN16246548, study PRJNA631951) | gut metagenome | biome: gut microbiome; feature: rumen; material: fiber-attached | host: Bos | place: Iran: Karaj | collected 2018-10 | reverse complement strand
TTTCTCTAATTGCCTTATCAGCAAGTTCGCTATCTTCCACACAATTATCTACAGTAAGATCATTATAGTCGGCTCTTCTTTCCGCATGGTACGGTAAAGAGAATTTGGCACATGCTATACCATTTTTCAAAAGTGCATCTCCAATTGAAACATATGACTCACCATTCTTACCACTATTAAAACCGTGGCAACAGATAATAAGTTTTTCTTCGTTCCAATTATCAGGAATAAGAATATCAACTATGAATTCATCAATTCTGCTCTTGATAGTAATAGAGTCTTTAATAGGCATTTTTATCCCCCCATTAGATTATAATTCTCCTTTTATAATCTTTTCTAGTGCTTGTGCTAATTGGTCTGAACAAGATGTTCCTTTCATGCCACACTCAATTCCACGAACTTTTGATACAACATCTTCGACGTTCATACCTTCGATTAGAGCGCCAATTGCTTTTAAATTTCCATTGCATCCACCAACATACTTGACGTTATAAATTTTGCCATCGTCAATGTCAAAATCTATTTGAACTGAACACACACCCTTTGGGTAATAAGTATAATGTTTCATTTTAATCACTCCATTTCGTTATTGGTATTATACACAAATATCCGCCAATTGAAAATCAATAATTGTAGCTAAGCTTTCGAGACTAATTTCTACCTGAAATCCTATTTTGCCGGCGCTAAAAATAATGGTATTAAAGTTTTGAGCCGAACTATCTATAGTCGTTTTGAAAAACTTCTTCATACCTATAGGAGAGCAACCACCATGAATATAACCGGTAAGAGAAAGTAAATCTTTTTGTTTTAACATCTCAATACTCTTTTCTCCAACGGCTTTTGCTGCTTTCTTTAAGTCTAATTCCTTCGCAACAGGAATCACAAATACGTAATGCTCTTTGGAATGTCCGGTTGTTACTAAAGTTTTAAAAACTCGTTCTTCATCTTGATTTAATACCGTTGCAACTTCAACACCTGAAATTGCTTCTTCTGGATTATAAGTATATGAATTATATTCGACCTTATGTTGGTCTAATATTCTCATAACATTCGTCTTCTCTTGTTTCATAATTATACCTCTTTACATCATGATTATCACCATTATACCAAAAAAGCTCCCTAAGGAGCTTTTAAAAACTAAAATTTTTAAAGTCTTTTGCAATCGGAGAATTGATTGCGGACAAAAACTGGTATACTGAAGGCTTTGAAGACTGTAAAAAAGTGGAAAGTATCCCCCGTCCCAGTTTACACGGAGAAACCTCATTTCCATGATTGTCTACAAGGATATACTGATGCGAAGAATTTTTTCTGATAATCCTTCCTACAAGTATCCACCGCAAATTAATGGGGTCAAAGACTTCCAAACACGCCGTGTATTCCAATCCGATTAAACCTTTTTCGTCATCATCAAAGAATTGAAAGGCATCTTTTTTATTGATTCCTCGTCTCTTTTCACCTAAGTCTCTGGTATATGCGACCCGCCATGAACAATTGGTATCTGCCATGCATATCACTCCTTTTTAAAAAACACTAAAAAGAATCAACAACATATGAGACTGTAGTATTTATATCATCTTTCATTGCTTATGTCAACATAAGCAACAGCAATTTAGCCTCTTTTACAAGTTTCGAACAATTCCCCTATTTTTATTCGCTATTGCATATTATTTGATTTATTCTAAAAGAAAGACTATAATTACTATATAAACAGTAAACTAAGGAGAAAATAATGAAGATTTTAAAATGTTCTGGATGTGGTGAAGATATTCAGTTAGCAGATAGCAGTACGCTTAAAACTTGTCCATATTGTGGGGCTTTGCTAAAAATAAGCAAAGAAATTCCAATAGTCAGCAGCAATACTGCATCTAGTCAAGATCCACAAGAAAGCACTAAAGATATCTTAGATGAGTACTACAAAAATATATCTGCACCTACCCAAAATTTGAGCCAAAATACGTCATCAAATTATACATCTGGCTATAATTATTCAAATTATCGTTCTGACTTCGATCGAGAAGATATAAACAATCTTTCAATAAGTACACAAGAATTATTAGACGATATTCAAAATCGTATATCTCAAATAGGTACAACTGAGCCTGGTAAAAAGAGTCGAACGATTGCTATTTTGCTTTGCGCATTTTTTGGCTTAGTGGGTGCTCATAAGTTTTATGAAGAAAAGTATTTTATGGGCATTTTATATCTCTTGACTTTTGGTCTGTTTGGAATCGGTTGGATTATAGATTTAGTTATTCTTTTAACAAAACCTAAATACTATTAAAACAAGGCACCCTTATTGGGTGCCTTATTTGTCGTATCAAAGATTCCTAGTTCCAATATGGAACTTTTCGACATCAAAAATATGCTTGCATGTGGGACACTGAAGAGTCCAAATCACGTATGATTGCTCTACTAAATACGTTGGAGTTGGTCTTCTCTCTGGATTGTAAACTGAAACCTGCTCTTTCTTTATTGTCTTTTTAACATCATAGGAAGTGTACATCAACATTTCAAAACATTTCGGACACACCTTAGTTCTACTTGCAATCCTCGCAGGCATATTTGTTACCTCCTCTATAGTTTCAAAGTATAGTCACAAAGCCATAAAGAGATAATTATAATCACTGTTTTTTGCATTATACCATGATATTTTGCAATGTCAACAATTTTCAAGGAAGTAATCATTAATAGCTTGCTCATCAACTTTCATTGCTTCTAAAGTCTCTGAAAACAATTTTTCTAAATCCCATCCTAGCATCTCTGCTCCTTGTTGTATTACATCTCGTGAGCACCCTGCTGCAAATTTTTTATCTTTAAATTTCTTTTTAATTGAAGAAACTTCCATATCTTGTACACTTTTTGATGGTCTCATAAGTGCCGCAGCCCCTATTAGACCAGTTAACTCATCAGTTGCAAATAAAATTTTTTCCATTTGAAGTTCTGGCTTAATATCTACACAAAGACCATATCCATGTGAACAAATTGCCCTTACCATATCATCTGGTGCACCTATTTCTTTTAATAATTCTGGAGCTTTTTTGCAGTGTTCTTCTGGCCATTTTTCAAAATCTACATCATGCAATAACCCAACACAACCCCAAAAATTTTCATCTTCATTTAAAGTACGTGCAAAATATTTCATAACACCTTCTACAGTAAGTGCATGTCTAATGTGAAACGCTTCCTGATTATATTTTTTAACTAATTCAAATGCTTTTTCTCTATCCATTTTTATTCCCTTTCATTGTTAACTTTAGTTAATGCAATGGTACATACCCGGCATTTTCAATTACTTCGCTTCCTCTAGGAGAAGTAACTGCATCAATCCATTTTCTAGCCATACTTCCTTCTTCTGCTCTACCTTTTACAGTAGCTATATATCCGTTTGTAAAAATTGGATATGTTCCATTTTTAATTGTTTCAATTGAAGGTTTAATTCCATTTACGCCAATCATTTTTATAGAATCTCTTTTATACATAGTATTAACATAGTAAAAATATGAATATCCAATTGCTGATTCAGAATTATCATATTCTGCAATAGCATCAACTAATCCACCCATCTCTGCTTCTATTTCCATTTTAGGTGCACTCATTAATTTTTCATCTTTCATAACAAGAGAAATCATAGCTGTCTGGCTACCACTACCATTTGGTCTTTGATAAGGAATAATGTCCTTATCTTCTCCACCAACTTCATTCCAATTTGTAATATCTCCTTTGTAGATTTTGACTATTTCATCTAAAGATAGACTATCTACAGGATTCTTTGAATTAACAATAAATACAAAAGCCGAACTTGTGACAGGTTCTACAACAAGTTCTACATTCTTTTCTTTTGCATATTCATAATCTTGTTCTGAAGGTTCTGCAACAAACACTACGTCAACATCACCATCTATCAATCTTTTATAAACATCACTTGTACGTGTTTTAGTATATTCATAATCTAATTCTTCAACGGGTATACCCAAAAAATTAGATGCTAGACTATCAACTAATGGGTGTATTGCAAGAGATGCATCTACTTTTGGATAGTTTTCTTTAGTAAATAGAGGTTCTGTTGATATTTTTTCTTTTTCCTCAGTTTCATCAATTACTGGTTCTATATTATCTACATTTGGCCTTTCGTCAATTGGTGTCATTACTGATTCTTGCATTTGTACTGCTCTATTATAAAACATCCAACATGCAAAAGAAATCAAAGCCATAACTATAATTGTAAAAATGATTATTAATACTTTTTTCATTAAAAACTCCCCTTCTCTAACTTTTTAAAAATTATTATCAAATGTAACATCCCTATCTTCGAAATAGCAGTCAACATCTTTATATTGTGACTTTATATATTTTATACTCTCTTCTAATTTGTCTGGTAACTGTACCTCATATTCATAATCAAATGCTTTTGATATAGCTTTATATATATCCTGTAATTCATCTTCTGGAGCATTTTTATCGCAGGCAATATAGAAAAGTATGTCAAATATACCTCTAGTCATACTATAACATGTCTTAAAAACTGCAACTCCCGTTTTATTACCACTAGCCAAAATATTTGAATATTCCTTTTTCCAAGAATCATAATCTGAAAATATTTCTTCTTTTTTATATCCTTCAAATCCATCTATTAGGCTTGTAAAATCTTTTGAATTAATATCAGTTTCAAAAAGCAAGAAACCATTTTCATCTTTTTTGAATTCTTCTAGTGCAATTAATTTTTCTTCGTTTAATTCACCCTCGTATAAATCATTATAATTCCCGTATTTCTCATATATGGCTACATTAGGATATAAATCATATAATGGAATACTTACTCGAAGCATTTCAATGCTCTTTTCATATCCGCCAGCATATGATTCACCGATCAGAATCAAGTTCCAAAAGTGTAGGATTTTCAAAATATATGTCATTAAATAATAAATGCAGTTCTTTCGAAGTAAAGAAAAATCCAAAATCACCTTTTTCATATTTGTTCATTATCTCTAGTTGCCAATCATCCATAACCTCATTAAACTTTTCAAAAGTTCTTTGAGCTTTTTCTTGATATTTTTTGGCATTGTCTATCCATTCCTGAGTAAGAAGTCCTCTTTCCAGTTCATCTTTATAATATCCTTCATCATAATTTTCCCAAACTGAACTATAATAAGTCCCAACATCAAAAGCATTATAAATACTTCTTAATATATACTTAGGAAGAACATCTTTCAAATCATTAGGATCATATAAATAATCATTTATGGTTATTTCCTGACCATCTATCAAATTGAAATTAAGATAATACCTCCCGTTATAATCTCCAATTGATAAAGTATTTGCGATTCCTGAGCCAGTGATTTTTATTTTATTGTTTTTTAAATAATCATTAATACTATTTTGAACTTGTTTATTTTTTAATCCAGAAATTTGAACATACTCTGCATTCCACGTATAATGGTCATAATATTCACCAGACAGAATATATCTTTCTGTAATCGGATTTATTCTGTAGGTAGTCTGACCAAGAATAACCGGATTTCTAGGTGTTTTATTATTCATTTTTGTATCTTCTTGAATTTTTTCTGCATTTAAAAGATTATAATAATTGTTTTCCGCCATAAGATTGTCTGGAATAACCATATCAAGGGTTCTTTGACTTTCTTCTAGTTTAATCATTGTTGCGGTAAAAGAAATTGCTAAAAACGAAAAAATTATAATAACTAAAATAGCCTTTTTCACCATACACCTCCGTTTTTTAAAACATTCCACTTCTCGATTTATCGAATAATTGCCATGGCAAATATCTTTTTCCTTCCGTATGTCCACTTATCGCAAATGAAGTAATCTTTTCCATAGATAAAATATCTTCTTCTTTCTCTAGCACTTTTAAAAAGTTTTTGATTATATCTTGCCAGATGAAATCTGGAATTTCTTGATATTTTACCGGAACAGCTTCTTCAATTATTTCTTTGCCATAACCTATTTTTTCTAAAAATGAAACTATTTCGTTTCTTGTTTCAGTATATTTTTCGTCATCTATCAAAAAAGTTCTGTATGACTTAAAATTTTCAAGACTTATGCTTCTTAAGTTAAACCAAGGAATATCAAATCTTTCATGAGTATAATAATTTTTGGATACTTCTCTACCATCAAATCCCTTTCCTACTGCATCTATTTTTACCCATTCACCTAGCTCAACGCCAATCGATATTCCTGCAAATCTATCATATCGCTCACTTGGTTCATTCATAGTGTTAAATAAAACTAAAACAGCATCTTTATCCTGAGTTTTAATATATCTTAATAAATCTAAGAAATCTTCATCTATGCCTCTATTGTCTGTATTTAACGTATTCATTTTGGTTTTTAATGTATCAACCCTATTATTTTTAAGTGTCTTTATATAGTCAATATTGTTTAAATAATCCTCCTCATTTTCTATAACTGTTAAATCTTCTATAGGGCTAATATCTGGAAAATACTTTAATAGCTTAATCATGTCCGATGTTCGATAATAATTATTCATTTTATCTCTATCTTCTTTATTTTTATATAAAAGCATAATAACTCCTTTTACATCTATCTAATTGGATTATCATCATCAGAATCATATGACGAATAGCTATGATCTTCATTGTTATCTTCAATAGAATTATACTTAAGAAGGTCATTATCTAGGCCATCATAGTTAGTTTTTCTAGCTGACAAGCCATAATTCAATCCATCATTATTTCTGTTAGTCGAATTATAGCTATAATATTTTACTTTATTGCCATCATCTTTAAGCATAAAAATGCCTAACACAGCAAATAATAGCAAAACCAACGTAGCCGGTATTAACGGTCCAAACAACATCGCTGGATTAAAATCAACCGAGAAACACATAACTAAATAGAATAATCCTAAAAATCCATACCAAATAATGAAAAATTTGATTTTTTCTTTTCTTTTACTTTGATTTTCTGAAGACTCTATATTACGTGAATCGTCCTTTCTTGGAAAGACTATAGGAAGAAATAATCCCGTCATAACACCTGCAATTAGCATAATGATACCTTGATGATCATTTTTTAAACTAGCTTCATGTGGATCTGAAGGATTATATAAAATAGTTGCTTGGGGATTTATTGGTGAAGCTACCCCCTGTCCTGAAACGCTTGCTTCATAGGTGTTTCCGTTTACATTATATTCGTAGTACCATACATATTTTGTTGTTTCAAAATCTTCATCTTTCGAAGTATATGATCTTGACCTAGAAAAAGATCCAACAGTTTCAACGGAATTCATTCTTAATATAACTGCTTGCATTCCAGAGATAATAAACCCAATAGTTAATAATAGTAATATTATGAATGCAAGCCAAGATCCATTATTGTTTTTCATAAATATTACCTCCCCTATGCATTTTTCATAAATGTCTCATCTATATATTCTGAAACATGCTCGACAGAGTCAAAGCAATCTTCAAGTTTATTATAAATTGCTGTCCACCTTATTACTTCAACTGCATTTGTTTCATCTAAATATAATTCTCTAATAGATTCTTGAAACAATTTATCTCCTTGCTCTTCAACTCCATTTAAAGCAACTACCAGTTTTTTAACTTCATCATAATTTTTCATATCTTTAAAAGCAATTAATAAATCTCTCATTTTATTTGTAGCAACTTCCATTAGTTCAACATATTTGGTAATGTTAGGGCGCAATGTTTTTACTGCTAAAATATCTAAATCTATCATAACTTCATCTATATTATCTACAACATCATCAAGTTTTCTGGTGATATTAATAATATCTTCTCTTTCAATTGGAGGAACAAAATCCTTTATTAAATAGTTCAAAATTTTATGTTGGTTTTTATCAGCCTCATGCTCTTTTTCATGAACTTTTTTCTCTTGTTCTCTTGTTTCATCATAATTATATGATTCAATAAAAGACTTAAAAGTTTTAGATATTTCTACCGCATATTTTGACATGTTTATAAACTCATCATAATAATTTAGTTCTTCTTTTTTCATCTTATCCTCCTATTAACCTACTATCTTTAATAAAATGTTTGTTAATAAAAATCCTATAAAACCACATCCTGGGAAAACCAAAAACCATGATATAATTAGGTTTTTAACAATTTTCCAATTTACATTAGATAATCTTTTAGATGCTCCAACACCCATTATCGCAGTAGTTTTAACATGTGTAGTACTTACTGGAATACCAAATACACTAGATAGTAGCAAGCATGAAGCTCCTGCTAAATCTGCACACATTCCTTCATAAGGCTCTATTTTTACCATTTTTATGCCAACTGTTTTTATTATTTTATATCCACCAATTGATACTCCAATTCCCATAGTTACACTACACAATATAATTAACCATAGCGGAATCGACATTGTTCCTTGTCCTCCACCTACTTGAGCAAATGAAATGGCAAGTAAAAATATTCCCATGAATTTTTGACCATCTTGTGCTCCATGCATAAAAGCCATGAATGCACCACTCAATACTTGGCCTCTTTTAAAGACTTTGTTTGCTTTTAATCTATTTACTCTTTTACAAGTTAATCTAATAATTTTTGTAATAGCAAAACCTAAAAAGAATCCTATAATTAATGACAATATAAGTCCATATATAACCTTTTTCCACTCATCAACATTAATACTAGAAAAGCCATGATTAATCGCAATTGCCGCTCCTGTAATTCCTGCAATTAATGCATGACTTTCAGATGACGGAATACCAAATTTTGTTGCAAGCACAGCCCATAATATAGCTCCTATTATACCGGCCGTCAGCGCAATTAATGCATAACTTTTATTATCTCCATAATCTACCAAATTTGACATTGTAGAAACGACATTTGATACTATTAAAGACATAATAAATACACCTGCAGAATCAAAAAGTGCTGCCATTATAATTGCATTTCTCGGTTTTATTGTTCTGGTAGATACGCACGTAGCTATAGCATTAGGTGCATCAGTCATTCCATTTACAACCATTAGTCCAAGTACTAATAATGAAACTATTAACAAGACTGGATTATTTAAAACAGTATTAAAATACTCTAATAAAGTCATTTTAATCTCCTATCGTTTTTATCCTAAAGTATTTATTTATTTTCTAGCCCTTTATTTGTTTTTTACTTTAAACATTCCCTATCATTATACAAATAAAAACAGAAAAATACAATTATTAAAGGGGCGATTGATAATCGCCCCTACTTATTTTTTCGATTAATTTTAGCTATTTGCTTAAACTTTTCTTTTTTATCCTTAAGATATTGCTCTGAATTAGTATTATAGCTAGATTCTTTTTGAAGTTTTAAATACTCTTCAAATCTTTCTCTAGAGAGTTCGCCATTTTCGATTGCCTCTAGGACTTTACATCCCGGCTCATTTGTATGCGTGCAATCTCTATATTTACATTGAATCATCAGTTCTTCGATATCCGAAAAAGTCTTACTTATTCCCTCTTCTGCATTCCACATACCGAGTTCTCTCATACCAGGAGTATCTATTATCATAGCTCCATTAGGAAGCATTATAAGATTTCTAGAAGTAGTAGTATGCCTTCCTCTTGAATCATCTTCTCTAATTTCAGAAGTTTTCATTACTTCTTCACCATATAAAGTGTTAACCAAAGTTGACTTTCCAACTCCAGAAGATCCCAAAAACACGATTGTTTTTCCTTTAGAAAAATATTTTTTAATATCTTCAAGTCCTTCTTTAGTAACGCAACTAATAGCGTGAACATCAACACCAATTGAGACACTTTCTACTTCATCAATGTAGTCTTGAACGTTATCTACCAAATCACTTTTGGTAAGAATAATAACTGGAATTCCACCAGAAGCCCATGCCAAACTTAAATACCTTTGTATTCTGTTTATATTAAAGTTATTATTGAGTGATTGCATAATAAACACATAGTCAAAATTTGCAGCAACAAGCTGTTCATGCTGATTATGAAGTTCCTTGTTTTTATCACTAGAAGAAGCTGTTCTAGAAAACGAACTAATTCTTTTTAGAGTTTCATATATCATACTATCCCCCGAATCATTCCATTCAATTAGAACAAAATCCCCGGTAGTAGGATAAATGCTATCGGGATTATCATAAAATTTTCCCCTTTTTATTTGAGCAAAGCCATGCCCTTTATCACATACAATTTCATATCTATCTTTATGTGTTGCAATTATTCTTGCAATCATTTTAGTGTCATCTGTATTTCGAAAAATACTTTCTTTAAATCCGTAATCATTAATTGTCATTTTATACCTTCCTTTTAGTTTAAGGGTGACTAATGGTCACCCTTCTGTTAGCTTAATTTTATTTCTTTTGTAGCAATATTATCAACAAAAGTTTTATCATGCTCTACAAATATAAGTGTAGGCTCATATTCTAATATCATAGCTTCAATTTGTTCTCTTGTTTGAATATCAATAAAATTAAGTGGTTCATCCCAAACGTATAAATCAGCATTCTCAGTAATGCTTCTTGCAATTAGCACTTTTTTCTTTTGCCCTTCGCTTAAATTTTCAATTCTTTTATCAAATTCTTCTTTGCTAAATCCCATTTTTGAAAGCATTGCCTTAAATATACTTTCACTTACTTTGTAGCTTTCTGCATATTCTTTTAATGTGCCTTTCAAATCATTTGTAAATTGCGAAACATACGAAATCTTTAATTCGTTTGCAACATTTAAAGAACCTGATTTAATTTTGAGACTACTTTCTTCTCCTAGTATTGCCTTTATTAAAGTACTTTTTCCAGTACCATTTTCGCCTGTTATACACACTCTATCTTTTTTATTAATTTCAAATGATAAATCTTTAAAAACAATTTTTTCTTCATAGCCTAAAGAAAGATTGTCTGCAACAATCAATTTGGTCCTTTTTGTATCTAAAGGTTTAATCGTTAATGCATCTTGTCTATCTATGTCATTTAACAAACTGCTTTTTTCTTCTATTTCTTTATCAATTCTTCTTTCAATTGATTTTGACCTTTGCATCATTTTTGCCGACATATGACCAATATAGCCTCTATCGTATGCGCCAGTCCCTATCTTAGATTTTTCTATATTGTCTGACCATTTACTAGTTTCTGCAGCAGCCACTTTTAGCCTTCCAATATCTTTTTCGAGCTTTTCGTTTTGAGCCATTTCGAAATTGTCTTTTCTATCTTTATTTAATTTCCATGAAGAATAATTTCCAGCTTGCACATCTATCGTCGTATTATTAATTGAAATAATATGGTCTACGACATTGTCTAGCAATTGTCTATCATGCGAAACTAGAATAAAACCTTTTTTCTTTTTTAAATAGTTTGAAATTGATTCCCTGGCTTCTGCATCTAAATGGTTTGTAGGCTCATCTATTAATAAAAAACTATTACGTCTTAAAAATAACGAAACAAGTAAAACTTTAACTTGTTCTCCACCGCTTAATTGTTCAAACGGTCTATATAATAATTCCGCATCAGTATTAAGAAAATTAAGTTCTTTTATTATTTCCCAATCTTCTGCTTCTGGAACAATCTCATTAATTATTACTATTGTAAGATTTGAAACATTTTTAACCTCAAAAGGAAAATATTCAAAATCTACTTTTTTTGAAATGGTACCAGTATATTCTAGCTCTCCTAAAAGAATTTTTAAAAAAGTGGTTTTTCCTTTACCATTTCTTCCTATAATTCCAAGTTTCCAATCAGTATTAAGTGTTAAAGTTACATCATCAAATACTTTTTCATATCTTCCTGGATAAGAAAAAGAAAGATGATTAATACTAATTTCTGACATAACATCAACCTTTCACAACTTTCTTTATTAATCCGTCTTTATTACAATAAGCATATATAATTCCCTCGCCTCTATAAAAGAACAAGGCTTCTGCATTTTGCTCTGGATATAGTTTTACTAATTCACATCTATCATATGTAATGTACGCTATAAACGAAATATAATGTTGTTTCGTCATTTCATGTTCTAGAAAAATATGATATTCATTTTCTATTATTTCACTATTAATAATATGTTTTTCATTTTCGTCCTCTGCTTCTAATATTGGCAAATTGATTCCACAACAAGAATTTAAATTTTTACCAATAGAATAAATAACATTTCCACAAACAGGGCAAACTGAAAAGCCAGATTTTAACATATTACACGATTTATTGTTATTAACTATATATTCCCCATTCATAAGCTCAATAACGGACACATTTAATGCTTTTGATAATGGTTCTATAAGCGAAATATCTGGAAGACCTTTACCTGTTTCCCATTTACTAATAGTTTTATCACTTACACTTATCTTTTGAGCCAGTTCACTTTGCGTCAATGATTGTTTTTCTCTTAATTCTTTTATAATTTTACCTGTGATATAATTATTCATTTTCATTACCTCCAGCTAGAATTATAAAATAATTATTATAAACTACAACCTACTTAACGTAGAGTAATTAGATACTATTTTCTTTTATATATTCCATAAGTTTAGAAACTGCTTGTCCTCTATGACTTACTGCATTCTTTTCTGCCGGAGTATACTCGGCAAAAGACCTAGAATCTCCTTTATAATGGAAAATAGGATCGTATCCAAATCCATTTGTCCCTTGAGGATTGTGAGCGATAACACCTTCTGCTACACCTTCAAAAAAATGCTCCTCTCCAGCTCTATCTATGAAGCAAATACAACATTTAAATCTTGCCGTTCTTTGTTCATCAGGTACATCTTTTAAAAGTTCTAATATTTTATTCATCCTATCTAAATCAGAAGCACCCTCACCAGCAAATCTGTGAGATAAGACACCAGGAGCTCCATCTAAAAAATCAACACATAAGCCACTATCATCAGCAATTACAGGAAGCTTTATTAAATCATAAATTGCCTTTGCTTTGATTTCTGCGTTCTCTTTAAAAGTGGTTCCCGTTTCTTCTATATCAATATCAATTCCAGCCTCTTTTTGAGACTTAACATCAATATTATATTTTGAAAGCTTCTCTTTCATTTCCCTAACTTTATTTTGATTATTAGTAGCAAGTATTAATTCACTCATATTTTTACCTCTTTATCTTTTCTTTAAAAAAATTATCTCTTCTTATAAATAATTAATTCTGGATCGATTCCATTCATCCCGTACTCACTTACAAGAATAAAATCCATGTTTGCAACAATCCCAAAACATCTTATAATTTCGCCATCATTAAATTCGCACTCGACTTGATTTCCTAGGTAAATATCATCTTCCTTTAAAAACTTAACACAAGTTTCATTAGGTAATGTGTAACTTAGATTGACAAATGTACCATTTAACGGATTTAAGTCAGTAATTTTAGGCATTCCAGAAATATTTAAATCATTTATTTCTTTTATTAATTCATTTTTAAAATCATTATATTTTTCTATTCCGCCAGTCAAAATATATTTAGCTACAAAGCATTGCTTTCCAAACGGACATCCTTTTGTATTACTACATCCTTGACAATTATTTGCTTTTCCAAATTCGCAGTTCTCACAATCTGCGCCACAAATTGCTCCCATAAAAATCTCCTATCCTTTCTTATTTAATAATCCTGTACAAGTATCTATTATTATATCTTTTAGTAGTTCTTTGTTTTCTACATCATCTACCAAAAACATTGGTTTTGCAGTTTCATACGGAAGTTGTTCTTCCATATTATACTTTTTATTCTCTTCTACTATTTTAACCATCAATCTATTATCATAGATTCCACCAAATAGCAACCCATTATAATACAATAAAAATTCACCCATCATAGGTCTTATAGTAATGCTTTCTAATAAATCTAATTGCTCTAAAATATAATTTTTATACTCTTTTGAAGTAGCCATATAATCTCATCTCCAGTATATAAAACTCTATCAAAATATAGTTCTTTTGTCAAAATGATATAATAATTATTTTAATTAATAATAGATATGATATAATATAATAAAATTAAATAAATCATGCAATATGAAGGGACGAATATTATGATAGGGTGGATTATTGCAATTATATTTATATGTTTATATTTAGATAGTAGAAGTCAAATATCGTTTTTAAAGAAGAGGATAAAGAGTATTACGGAAAAATACACCAAAATGCTCAATGAAAAAGATGCTGTGTTGGAAGCTAATGGACTTGGTCAACCACATATTGAATCTCAACCAATTAAAGAACACGTTCAGATTCCTATTCCAAATAAAAGCCCGGTTTCTTATGAAAGACAGCCAGCAGAATTTATTCAGCAACAAGCTTCTGACGATTCAGAACGTAAAAACACAGCAATTCTTGCTACGGGTGCGTTATTAATAGTAATAGCTGCCATAGTATTTTTAACTTCAACTTGGTCAATACTTACAGCACCATTTAAAATTGGCATACTTTTAATTCTATTATTTGTATTTTTTCAGGCAAGCAAAATTGCGAAGAATAAGCTTAACTTACCTAAAGCAAGTACAGCCTTCTTCTATATAGCAATGGCATACATACCAATCTGCTTATGTGCTTTTTCTTTTTTAGGATTATTAGGTAATTATTTCTCAATTTTGGGGGCAGGTAAATTCATTTACTTTACAATTTGTTCCGCTCTCACAGGTGGTATTTACTATTATAATTATAAAAAGACAAATTCAAAGCAATTATATGTTGGTAGTTTAACTTGTGGACTAGGCTCTATAGTACTACTTTCATTGATTTTCTCTGTTAGTATTACTCAAATGATTTTTTTAGTATTAGTATATAATGCCATTCAATTAATACTATTTAAAATATTAAGAAAAGATATTACTAAAATTCACAATAATTTTTTAGTTGGGACATCGTTTACTTGTTCAATTATTTATCTACTATTTGTAATTACTCAGCATCCAGAAATATTTGCAATGACCAGCATCAAATCATTAGTTAATACAATTCATCAATTTAATGATTTATCTTTTCCTTTGTCAGTATTAATACCAATAATGGGAGCTGTGAATTCTTTAGTGCACTACACTACAAAAAGAGAAGACATTATTATAGCTCCATACTACATATTTTCATATATAATTCCTCTAGTGTCATTATTTGAACTAATTGATGGCGGTTATTCTGTACCTATGATTGTGGCTATAGTCGAATTAATTCTCATTGTAATTAAGGTAATAAATGGTGTTGTCTTTAAGTACATCAAGTCGGAAAGAGATAATTTAGGAGCGATTGATTATACTATATTCTTATGTTCGAACATCGCTTTATACTTATACACTTTAGCTTCATCTAACAATATATTTATAAACAGCTTATTATCATCTGCAGTTATTGCAATAGTATTTATCACTCTTTTATTAATGAAGAGACGTTATAATGTAAAGGCAACACGAGAATTATTACCAATTGCTTTTTGTGTTTCAACATCACACCTTTTATATGCATTTACTAGTACCCTTTCGGTTACTACACAAATCAATTGCTTTGTTGTTTATTATATTCTAGTTCTTTTGGCTGGAACGATGTGTAACAAAAAATTTGAAGATTTAATAAATGGAAATATTCTTTTAGGAATATCTGGAATTTGCTCTTTCTCGGCAACATTTTTGGGATTAACATTAAACTTATTTAATTCACAAATGATGTTGCTTCCAAGTTTAATTATGACTACTGGAATAATAGGTTATTTGTACTATACCAATAGAAAACTTGGATTTTTAAGAGGATTTTTATACTACTTAGCTTTCTACATTTTAGTATTTACTTTAGATTTGATTCCATCAATGACAAGAAACATCCAATACTCTATCTCGGGATTAGTTATTGGATATGGAATTGCATTATACTCATTATATAAAAGAAACATTACATTTGATGTTGTCTTTTCATTAATTGCTGTAATATGTGCTCTTCTACACATAGATAATGTTTATATAAGATATTTCTTAATACTTCTTTGGGAATTTGCATATCTATTCTCAAGTAATAGTGAAAGTATTAAAAACTTCTTTAAGGGAATTCTTTACATCACTGGTTATACTTTGTATGTTACAATCTTAAACGACTTAAACATGCAAGACTATTTATTCTTATACATAATCGGGTTATATATTACCGCTATTCTATTTAGTAAAACAATTCTAAATAAATATGAGAATAATGAATATTATCTTTTAGGCATACTATACTTGATTTCATTATTTATATATCAAGATTCAATAACAGATGGTGTCATTTGTGTAACATTTATGATTGGAACCATGATATTTAGCTATATTAAAGGCTATGGTGCACTATTTGTTTGTACAATGATATCTGTAATTGTAAATATTTTGTTACTTACAAGATCATTGTGGTTTAGTATGCCATGGTGGGTATATTTATTAATAGTTGGCATATTGCTTATTTCATTTGCTATGAGAAATGAGCGAAATGAGCAAAAAAAGAAATTAGAATTAAAGAATTCATTGAAAAATATTCAAGATTTAATAGATAATAAATAATAAAAAGTGGTGACCTTTATTTAAAAGGTCACCACTTTTTTATAGAGACTATGGAAAAGTTATCTTACCAGAATACGCATGTATTACCATCTTGTATTGTAATTTCAATTCCTTCTGCTGGTTCAATAACTGTATTATTTTCAATAGTAGCATCCATCTCTGTCATAATGTCTTCATTGGTATACCAATGCCTTTGTAAAGGATATAAGGTCCAATTTGGAGGCGTAATGCGACGATTTCTAAGAACATCATCACATACAGTAGCAATATTAATAGGATCTCCCAGTTCGTTTCCAGTTATTGTTAATTCTTTAATCCCAGAATGAACTGAAATTGATACTCCTATATTTAGCATCTGCTCTGCTGTAATCCCTTCATTTGCAAATTTTTCTCTGTGTTCATAAGGGTATAAATATCTCCAACCATTTGCTCCTCTACTGTTGTACATTCTGTTATTAATAATTCTTATATCCTTTATTGCTTGTGCTCCAGCTTTTCTATAAACTCTCCAAAGGCCTCCGTCTTTCACAACCATTTCAGTTTCATGATTAACTGGTCTAGTTGTTTGACCTTGAATATTCGCTCCAACTTTTGCTACTATTTGTACTGTTTCTCCACTATCATAAGAAGGTCCAACATAAGAGCCCCAATTTGGTTCTAAATCTATTGCAACTTGGCTTGGATTACCTAGTTTAACCTCCTCTACACTTTGTGGTGATTTACCATTTAAACCATTTATATCATGAATTTCATTATTTGATATTTCAATATTTTCGCCTGCTATTACAGTTATTCCATCTCTTCTAGCGTCATGCAAATTACATCTAGTAATTGTTATTGCATTTGGTCTAGTAGGATATTTAAATTCTCCAGTATTAGGATTATATTCATCTCCTATATATATGCAATCACCTACGCATTGGAATACTTCCATATCACTTATTTCTATGTTTTGCGATGACATTATATATAATCCATGACCTTGCTGATGAGTAGTGAATTGAACAGCTATTTTTTGTGGATTACCATTACTATCTAGTATTAGTTCTCCATTCTGATCAACTCTATAAATATATTCTCCCGAAGCATCTTTTTCATACTCTACCTCTCCAGTTTCTTCATTAAACTTTGGAGAACCACTTTTTGAATCCGTCTGGGCAAATATGTGTCTTTGATAATTTGGTTTATCTAAATCCCCCATTATTTTTCCGTTATGAATCTTAACATTTTCAACATTTTCAACCCTAAATACAGACGTAGACTCTCTATCGTTAGGATACATTATAAATGTTGAGCCATTAAGGTCTATATCTATATTGGATCTTGGATTAGTAAATTGATTTACAATATATTGCTTATTTTCAAACTTTATACTTCTAATATTCTTTTTTGATGCATAATCAAAAACATATTGTATTGCCATTTTATTTGCTTCTGCATCGCTTAAGGTTCTTTCAGGATAATCTCCAGTCTTTATTCCAAGCAAAGTGTTATTAACGATTCCCGTTTCCTCATCAATTATATTTGGATTACCAGTAACTATAAATTCTACAACATTAGATACTGCAGAATTACTATCTTCTTTTTCACTAACAACAATCCAGCAGTAATATGTTTCACCAGGAATAAGACGTTTCGTATCCATTCTGCTCCATCTTGATGCATTATCTTGAGTATACCCATCTAGAGAATAATAAGCAGTTGCATTTGGATTTACAACATTTCCTTCTATTGAATACTTTTTGCTGATATCTGGTCTATTACTTCCCCATTCAATTTCTCCAATTTCACCTAATGTTACTGTTATATTTGATTTTGCGACAGTTGCTGTTACATTGTTAGTAGCATCAGTGATGTCTGTCCTTACAACTTCTAAGTCCGCTACATTCATTGTAGCTTCAACATAAATATATTTTCCAACTAATCCTTGACCAATTGTATAGCTATCTCCAGAAGCATTTTCTATTAAGACGGCACTTTCCACGTTTTCAGGGTCTTCTAAATAATACCATTTATAAGTTGTTGGGATGCTCTTAATATGTTTAACACTATCTGTATCGATTGTTGTTCTAAGTGTTTCTCCGAAAGTATTGTCATCAAGTATTTTCACACTTAAATCTTCAGGCTCAGGAATAAATTCTCCCGTTACATGAAACTCACATACATTTGATATAGCAGTCTCATACCCAGGTGTTTCGTTTGTTTTAATATAAAAATAATATGTACCTGGTGCTAGCTGTGAATCATTTGTAACAGAGCGCCATCTAATTCCATTATTAGTATTGTTTTCTGTATTGTAATATGAAGCATAATTTACTTCGTCTGGAAGTCCTGTAACACTTACAGAACTTTTTGGAGAACCAAATGCATAGTCACTAATACTTACTACTGGATTAACTTCTATAGGAGAAATTGTAAATTCGCAAAAGTTTGAAACAGAGCTATAGAATCTCTCATTTTCTGTAGTTATTACGTAAAAATAATACTTTCCTGGTAAAAGTGGTGAATTAGGATATAAGCTATTTAGTCTTTGGCCACCTTCCGTACTAGGAACAGTATTAACATATCCTGCATAGTTTACTCCATCTGGTAAGTTCAAAATACTAGTTGAAGGCTTTTGTTTGTAAACGGCATCATTGGCTGTAACTATTGGAACTAGCGGTGCCTTACCGTTTATATAGTATTGTAACAATAACCTAACATCCAGTATTGTAATTTCGTTGTCCGAATCCATATCTGAAATCGCAAGTTCTGAATTAATAGAATTAATATACTTTTGTAAAAGAAGTCGCACATCAAGTATTGTTATTTCTCCGTCGTTATCTAAATCTCCTTTAATTCCTGATGTATTTGCAAAACAAAAGCAACTTCCTAAAATGATAATTAATATTACAATAGAAAACAATAATTTATAATATCTCATTTTGTCCTCCAAAATAAAACCTCTACTATAATTATAACACAAAAAGAAAATATCAATCTTATCTATTCTAAACAAAACAAAAAAGCCTACAGTATTTAACTGTAGACTATTATTTTTCATTATCGTCTTTTTGCTTTCTAAATTGAAGAATCCTCAATATCGTTTTTATTTTAGGTGAATTAGCTCGTGAATTCTTCTCTGCATTAATTTCTTGAGCAATTTGAAATATCTCTTGCATAAATGATTCCATCCCCGCAAAATTTGCCTCTGCGTTTGGAATGTATTTTAAATTTGACATAGGATTTGGATCTGTAAAGCATTGCATAAAGTTTGCTTTATCATTAAGTGAATCATAAAATGTCTCTACAAATTGCCTTTTATAATCTTTTGGAACAGCCCTACCTGTCATTAAAAATGCATCCTCTAAAACTTTCAAATTAGTAGCAAACACATACGCCTGAGAATAAAATCTCAACTTTTTATATCGGTCTTCATCTGTTGGTCTAAGTACATATAAACTACTAGATACATCATCAAATGCATCATCACATATTTCACCAGAAAGTGGATAATCTTGCCTATGTTCAAAATTTTCAATTGCAAGTTTTAGATTCATAAATCCAGCCGCATTTCCACCTGCAATCTGAGCATAATCAGAAAAATAATTATCTTTATATTTAGTAGTATAGTCAAGTATTGCATTAAGAGCTTCAACATTATTATGCTTTAAATAATATTGTACCTCCATAATTCTAAACGGATTCTCCAAGACTCTTTGAGCCTGACCAAAAGTTGCTCCCAACTGATATTTTGAATCTTCTTTATCAGCCACTTGCATCAAAGAATCGTTTTTTGTCCACTCTGGATGATGTTGTTCAAAATATTCTCTCCATGTTTCATTTCTTTCTTCGAAAGAAGTTCCATTTTTTTTCATATGAGACAAGCAAAATCCCGCGTAACTTTTAGGATTAATAGAAGTCAAAAAATCTTCAGTAGTCTCCACTACTCTAGGCAAATCATACTTTTCACACATTTTAGCATCTAGTGGAACTGGAATGTCAAATTTAGGTAGTTTAACTGCTCCTCGTTTATCATTCCTCTCAATATAATCTACCATAGCCTTTTCAAATACCAAATCTTGTAATGGCGATGCACCCTTTATTCGAAACTCACTTCTTTGAAATTGCTGTCCATGCTTACGATCTACAAAATTGGTAATCATTATCATATAAGAATCTTCATTATTTACATATTCAATATTACCCTCTGTGCTGGCAACAGCTATACTATCTTCGATACTAAGTTTTGAATCCACACCTTTGTAATTAATTATTTTTCCACTTTCATCTATAGTAAAAATACCTCTTCCCATTGTTCTTGTATTATATGCTAAGTTTTGAATATCTCCACTTTCTACTAATTTCAAATATTCTTCGATGGAAATTGGCACATATGTAATGTTCCCTGGTGTTCCAGAATAACGTCCTGGAATTAAAGCTCCTGCTTTAACCAGCTTTATCATCTGTTGATGTTTATCAATAAGGCTCATATTGACACCTCCTTGTTCAAATTATATCTCTTATTACACGATATATAAACCCTTTTTCTGCCATTTGTGAAACATTTAGTTTAAAAAGGATGCTTGTCCCATTTTTACTAGCTTCGTGAATAGTCCATTTTTATCTATTAATTCTTGGTATTTTCCTTGTTCTTTAATAGTACCATTATCTAAAACATATATTGTATCAACATCCTTTATAGTTTCTAGTCTGTGAGCTATAATAATTAAAGTTTTATTTGATAATTTACTAACTATATTATTCATAATTTCTTTTTCAGTTATATTATCTATAGCGCTTGTAGCCTCATCTAATATTATTATTTTTGAATCATCAAAAAACAATCGAGCAAGAGCAATTCTTTGCCTTTCTCCCCCAGAAATTTTAATTCCTTTTTCACCAAGTTCTGTATCTAATCCTTTTTCTGTTTTTTCAAACAGTTTATTTAAGCACACCAAGTTTAGTACCTTAAGTATTTCTTCATCATCAATCTTTTTATCAAACACCAAATTTTCTCTTAAAGTACCGTCAAAAATAGGAGCCTCTTGCGAAACGTAAGTCACATTATCATAGAAAGAATTTAAGTTTAGTTTGGATAATTCATTGTCGTCTATAAGTAGACTACCTTCGTTATATTTAACTAACCCCATTATTAATTTTATTATAGTGGACTTTCCAGAACCGGATTCTCCAACTAGAGCAACTGACGAATTTGAAGGAATCTTAAAAGAAAGTTTATCAATTACTCTGTTGCTCTCTGTGTATGAAAAAGATAAATCTTTAAATTCAATATTCCCATCTATTTTTTGTGGTATGATTCCATTAGTTAATGCATCGTCATTTTTAATATCTAATAATCCAACGAACTGCTTTACTGTAACTTTGTTTAGCTTATAATCCACATATTCAACATTGAATATAGCAATTGGTTCGTATGCTTTTCCAAGTAGTGAAATAACCGTAACTACAGCACCTACGGACAAGTCTGAATTTAAAACAGCATATCCTAAAACAACCAATTTTAAAACATTTACAATTAAAGCAAACACACTAAAAAATATTTCATGTACAAGTTTTATTTTAGTTTTACTATCAACTATGTTTTGAATTCCGCTTTTAGTAACAGCGATTTCTGTGTCATATTTTTTATTAGTTCTAAAAACTACCAACTCCATGAAACCTCTTACTAAATGCCTATTTAAAAACTCCTGATTTATTAAAATTTTTTCCTTTAACTTATAAAGTCTCTTTAGAATTATATTTGAAATAACGACAACAATAATATATCCAAAAAGGACAAATAATACGAATTCTTTTCTTACCTTAAAGATAAAAAACAAGCTAAAAATTGCTGTTGGAAGCAAAAACCTTATAAGTTTTAACCAAAAATCAATCATTATATCTCGAGATGCAGTTGCTCCATCTTCTACCTTTTGTGTAAGTCTTCCTGTCCCAATTTTTTGATATTCTAGATAATCAATTGTCTTCATTTTTTTCAATGCTTGAAGTTTAAAGTCTAAGTATAGCTTATTTTTTACTTGTTGCTCTGGGTAGTTTTCAACATATCCCAAAATTGTTGAAATAATCAACAATGCTCCATATACCAATAACGGTATAAGAGTTAATTTCTGATACTGAAATTCATCCAATATTTTTTGATAATATGTTATGCTGTATAAATCAATAAAAGTAATAGCAACTCCGATTAATACATAAAATATTATCATTTTAAGATTGTTTTTAATAACTTCTTTAAATAGTTCCATATTAATTCTCCATTCTTTAATAGTTGTAACAAAAAAGAATCTGCTTCAAAAATGGGCAAAAAGTCACAACTATTAATTGTGATTTGCCATTCATGAAGAGATTCTTAAG
>JAEEGL015740656.1_pt1 | contig 22817 bp, 22 predicted proteins | sample 9134231 | NCBI WGS metagenome assembly JAEEGL01 (sample SAMN16246548, study PRJNA631951) | gut metagenome | biome: gut microbiome; feature: rumen; material: fiber-attached | host: Bos | place: Iran: Karaj | collected 2018-10 | reverse complement strand
TTCACGCCGATATCCGTGCTGCAATACTCACGCAATATCTGCAGAATCTCATAGTCCTGACGGATGTTTACTTTTTTCATTCTTAATCCTGTTTTTGATTTACTACTTTGTAAACCTATTTCAGGACAAGTCAGTGAGTCAAGTGAGTCAAGTGAGTCAGGTGAGTCAGGCGAGTCCATGTTTTCACTAAAAACAAATGTAACTAAAGCAAAGGCATTTGTTTTCTGCATTGTGTTTTGCCTTTTGGATAAACCTTGTTAACAAGTTTTTCTTTATTTATAGATGTATAAGTGCGCTGTAATTCAGGTTAAATTTGTATATTTGCAAATTATTTTAGGGACCAACCGTCTATAATTATGGATTATCAACTGATAGCCAACATATTACTAGCCTTTTCAAGCTTCTATGCACTGGTTGTGATGCTTAAAGGTGATTTGCTCACGCTAAAGGGCAAAGACTACAACAACAAGCAATTCATGGCCTGGTTGCAAGAAAGCGACGAAAGCTACAGCACAAAGCGTATAGTGCCCATGGCTGCTCTGGTAGCATGTGCCACACCCTGGGCGCGCGAATCGTGGATGGTTGTCCTGATTCTCGCCGTTGCAATGGCAACACTTGCATCGACAATCCTGCTCAGCAAGCGAAAGGATCTACTACAATGCGACAAGCGCACCACCGCAATTCTGCTTACTATCATGGCTGTAGTTGCTGCTTGCGCTATCTCTCTATTCACAGCTCGCTTCTCGCTCGAGGCTGGCATGCTGCTGATGCTTTTCACAGCATTCTCCTATGTTCTCGTGTTAGGGGTAAACTGGATAGCGAACTTACTCACAAAGAAAAATCAATAAACTTACATTCTATAAAATCAAAATGAAGAAATTTAACGAATACAACAAGTTCAATCTTTCGGACATCAACAAGGAAGTCCTGAAGAAATGGGACGAAGAAAACGTGTTCAGAAAGAGTATCGAGGAACGCGACGGAGCACCTGCTTTTGTTTTCTATGAAGGTCCTCCCAGCGCCAACGGCATGCCTGGCATCCACCATGTGATGGCACGCACCATCAAGGACATCGTGTGCCGCTTCAAGACAATGCAGGGCTACCAAGTACTGCGCAAGGCCGGTTGGGACACCCACGGACTGCCAGTGGAGCTTGCCGTTGAGAAAGCTTTGGGCATTACCAAGGAAGATATTGGCAAGAAAGTTAGCGTCGATGAGTATAATGCTACCTGCCGCAAGGAGGTGATGAAATACACCAAGGAGTGGGAAGACCTTACCCACAAGATGGGCTACTGGGTTGACATGAAACACCCTTACATTACCTACAAGAACAGCTACATCGAGTCGCTGTGGTGGTTACTTAAGCAGCTATATAATAAAGGTTTGCTCTACAAAGGCTACACCATCCAGCCTTATTCTCCTGCTGCTGGAACAGGCTTGAGTTCTCACGAGCTCAACCAGCCCGGCTGCTACCGCGACGTGAAAGACCAGACAGTCACTGCCGAATTCACCGTTGTTGACAACGGCCATAAGGTGCTTGAGGCCATCAAGGATGCCGCCGACGAGAAGTTCCGCGACAACCTGCGCATCCTCGCTTGGACCACTACCCCTTGGACACTGCCAAGCAACACGGCGCTGTGTATCGGCCCCAAGATTGACTATGTTGCAATCGAGAGCTACAATCCATATAACGGAACCCCCGCCATCTACCTGATGGCAAAAGCACGTGTCGATGCCTATTTCAAATCCGAAGGCGCCGAGAAACCACTCGACGAGTACACTCCTGGCGACAAGGTGATACCTTACAAGGTGATTGCCGAGTTCAAGGGTACCGACCTGCTCGACATTAAGTACAAGCAGCTCTTCCCATGGGTTAAGCCCGTTGACAAGATTGACGACAAAATTGTGGGCAACGACAACGGTTTCCGCGTAATCCCTGGCGACTACGTTACCACCGACGACGGTACTGGTATCGTGCACATCGCGCCTACCTTTGGTGCCGACGACGCCCATGTTGCTAAGGAAGCTGGCATCCCAGCTCTTTACATGATCAACAAAAAGCTTGAGACCCGCCCAATGGTTGACCTCACCGGTAAGTACTACAACATCGAGGACCTCGATGAGGACTTCGTAAAGAACTTCGTAAACGTTGACCTCTACAAGGAGTATGCTGGAGCATGGGTTAAGAATGCCTACGACCCCAAGTTCACTGTAAATGGCAAGTACGATGAGGAAGCAGCCAGCAAGGCCGAGGACCTCAACATCTACATGTGCATCCGCATGAAGCAAGAAGGTACTGCCTTCAAGATTGAGAAGCATGTGCACAACTATCCACACTGCTGGCGTACCGACAAGCCAGTGCTCTACTACCCACTAGACAGCTGGTTCATCCGCTCTACCGCCCGTAAAGAGCGCATGGTGGAACTCAACAAGACCATCAAGTGGAAACCCGAGCACACTGGTACCGGACGCTTTGGCAAGTGGCTCGAGAACCTTAATGACTGGAACCTGAGCCGCAGCCGCTACTGGGGTACCCCACTGCCCATCTGGCGCAGCGAGGACGGTGAAGAAAAATGCATTGGTAGCATCGAGGAACTCTATAACGAGATTGACAAGGCCGTTGCAGCAGGCATTATGGGTGGCAACCCATTCAGGGACAAAGGTTTCGTACCTGGCGACTACAGCGAGGAAAACTACAACAAGATTGACATCCATCGCCCCTATGTTGACTACATCACCCTCGTTAGTGACAGTGGCAAGCCCATGAAGCGCGAACTCGACCTCATCGACGTATGGTTCGACAGCGGTGCAATGCCTTATGCTCAACTGCACTATCCATTTGAGAACAAAGAGCTCGTTGAAGAGCGTAAATTCTACCCTGCCGACTTCATTGCCGAGGGTGTAGACCAGACCCGCGGATGGTTCTTCACATTGCACGCTATCGCCACTATGGTGTTCGACAGCGTAGCGTTCAAGGGCCTCATCTCCAACGGGCTTGTACTTGACAAGAACGGCAACAAAATGAGCAAGCGCTTGGGCAATGCGGTCGATCCATTCAAGACTATCGAGGACTATGGAAGCGACCCATTACGCTGGTACATGATTAGCAATTCGTCGCCCTGGGAGAACCTGAAGTTCGACACTGCAGGAGTTGAGGAGGTTGCACGCAAATTCTTCGGTACCCTCTACAACACCTACTCGTTCTTTGCACTCTATGCCAACGTTGACGGATTCGATCCCGCAGCACCTCAGGTGCCCATCGAGAAGCGTCCCGAGATTGACCGCTGGATAATCTCACTGCTCAACTCTCTAATTAAGGAGGTTATCGAGCAGTTCAACGATTACGAGCCCACTCGTGCAGCTCGCGCCATCAGCGAGTTTGTGAGCGAGAACTTGAGCAACTGGTATGTGCGCTTGAACCGCAAGCGCTTCTGGGGTGGAGAAATGAACGAAGACAAACTCGCCGCCTACCAGACTCTCTACCAGTGCCTTGAGACCATTGCTCGCCTCATGGCTCCAATCTCGCCATTCTACAGCGACATGCTCTATCGCGACCTTACCGGCAGCACCAAGTCGGTACACTTGATGCCTTATCCAACTGCTTGTGAGAGCGTTATTGACCGTGATCTTGAGCACCGCATGGCAATGGCTCAGAAGGTAACCTCAATGGTTCTGGCACTGCGTCGCAAGAAGAACCTCAAGGTGCGCCAGCCTCTTACCTCAATCATGATTCCTGTTACCGACGAAGCACAGCGCGCCGCTATCGAGGCCGTGAGTGACCTCATAACCAGTGAGGTGAATGTCAAGGGCATCAAGTTTGTTGGCAACGATGAGGGCATCCTTGTCAAGAAGGTGAAACCCGACTTCAAGAAGCTCGGCCCAAAATATGGCAAGATAATGAAGGCCCTTGCCGCACAACTCACCACTATGTCGCAAGCCGACATCCTCAAGCTTGAGCAGGATGGTAGCATCAAACTCATGGTTGGCGACCAGGAAGCTGTGGTTGATACCACCGACGTGGAAATCATCAGCGAAGATATCCCTGGATGGCTCGTTACCAACGAAGGCAACCTCACTGTGGCTCTCGACATAACAGTTACCGACGAGCTACGTCGCGAGGGTATGGCCCGCGAACTGGTTAACCGCATTCAGAACGTGCGCAAGAGCAAGAACTTCGATATCACCGACAAGGTGATTGTTACCATCAATCCCGATGATCGCATCAACGATGCTATCGAAAGCTATGGCGACTACATCGCCCGCCAAGTGCTTGCCGTGGCAATCAATGTAGAGCCTGTGGAAGGGGACAATGCTATCACCCTCGACATGGACGGATGGGATCTCAACATTAAAGTAGAAAAAGCTTAATAACACCAAGGTTGGCAAGGCCTGCGCCGTTGCCAACCTTGACTACAACTGAACAACATAAATAACTTGATATTATGGCAAAAGAACAAGAAAAAACTCGCTACAGCGACGAGGAGCTACAAGAGTTCAAGAAATTGATTCTTGAGAAAATCGAGGTCGCAAAATCCAACTACGACCAGCTGATGGCAAGAATTCAAGCCGACGAGTCGAAAAACAGCTTTAACATGCTTGAGGAAGGTGCTGCAACTCTCGAGCAGGAAGAGGCTAGCCAGCGCGCAGCACGTCAGCAGGACTTCATCAAGAAGCTACAGGCTGCTCTTGTGCGCATAGAGAACAAGACCTACGGTGTGTGCCGCGTTACCGGCAAACTCATTCCCAAGGGTCGCCTCATGGCAGTACCTCACGCCACTCTCTCGGTCGAGGGAAAGGAAATTGAGCAGGAGCTCAAGAAGAAACGTTAAGGCCGTTTAGCTAAAATGAAGAAAATATCAAACGGCTGGCTGGCAACTATAATTATTGCCTTAGCCATCATCATTGACCAAGTAACAAAAATCTGGGTCAAGACTCACTTCTTCTATGGCGAACAGGTCGAAGTGGCTTCGTGGTTCAAGATTGCATTCATTGAGAACAACGGAATGGCCTTTGGCATGGAATTGGGCAGCAAAGCCATTCTCACATGGCTGCGCATCATTTTCTCGATTCTCTTTATCTACTATCTGGTTAAAATCAGAAAAAGAACCGACCTGCCAAAAGGCTTTGTGGCATGTGTCGCACTCATTACTGCCGGAGCAATAGGCAACGTTATTGACTGTATCGCTTACGGTCAGCTCTTCAACGACCCAATGCCACCCGAAGTGGCACAATTCTTGCCTAGCGAGGGAGGATATGCATCGCTGTTTAACGGGAAGGTGGTAGATATGCTCTACTTCCCACTTGCCGAGTGGGACTGGCCACAATGGATGCCAGGCATTGGAGGTAAGCACTTCCTTTTCTTTGAGCCCATCTTTAATGTGGCCGACGCTTGCCTCACCACCAGCATTCTCGTGCTCATCATCTTCTACAACAAGTTTATCACGAGCGACAAGAAAAACGACAAGACCGAAGACGATAAAGACGAAACTAACGAAGCACAAGAGTCTGACTCTACCAACATATAATCCTCTTATTAGCACATGGCAAGAAAGGCTATATCACTCACAATTATAGCCCTTGTGGCATCAATCTTTACTGGATGCGACAAGGCGCCACGAGGCGTCATTCCCGAGAGTGACATGGTGCATGTGCTTGCCGACTTCGCCAAGGCTGACTGCCTTATCAGCCAGTTCCCCAATAAGTTTCCCAACGACTCCTCGAAAATGGCGCTCAAGCAATCAATCCTCGATAAATATGACGCCAATATCGAGATGTATGATTCGTCGCTGGTGTGGTATTCCAAAAACCTAAAACTCTATACCGAGCTACATGACAAGGCCGTTGCTCTTCTTGAGAAAGAGGGCAATATCAAGCACGACAGCAAGAATAGCAACAACATCTGGCTAGACAACGCTGCAAGAACAGTAGCAAATGCTGGCGAACAAGTGAGACGAGTGTTTCCCACAGACGGTGACAGCGCAAACATATGGACAGAGCAGCAACAATGGATTCTTACCAGTGCATTGCGAAATGGATACATAACATTCGACTTTAAGCCCGATCGCGAATACAAGCCAGGCGACATGTACTCGCTAAACCTAAAAGCCATTAATTCAAGTCAAAACTCAATCAAGCTGTTACTTGCAATCGACTATCTCGACGGCACAACAAGCTACGTAAACCGCACAGTAAACATCAATGGTTGGTCAAACTTTGATATTCAGGCCGACTCGATGCGCACTGTCAAGCGTATTTACGGGTTCCTGCAGTACAACATAAAACCAATGCAGGTATCGTTTATCGACAGTATCTACATGTTGCGCACTCATCTTGACCCAGCAATCTACAATCGCATCAGCACTCAGCGCATTGCTGGCCCCAAAGCCGCACTGAACAAAGAATCAAACAATGTGAACGAGCAGGAAGTCAATCAACCATTGCCAGGACGACTGCCACGTGATATTGGTGGCCCCACCAAACCACTGCCCAGAAATGACGATTCTATCAGCAGTCCCAAACCAGGACTCAGCAAGCATGTAATTCCCAGCAACCGAAGATTGCGAGTACCCAACCCTAACGGCGACCACACACCCAAGCCACCCATCAGGTAAGTATGCGACGTTTTATTTCTAACTATACAATTCTCAGCAACGGCGATGAGGTTATCAATCACATCACCACCATCGATGACGACGGCAACCTCATTTCGATTAAGCCATTCGAACGCGAGTTAGGTAACACTGTTTATGTGCCTCAACCCTTGTGCATTGCCACAACAAGCGCATTGGATCAAGTAGAGAAAGCCTTCAACGAAAGTGCCTCGCGTCGGCAGCTGAGACAACGACTAGCCACAATTAACACTTCCAATGCACAACAGGGAGACCCCGTAGTTGTGCTGAGACTCAATTTTGCCCACAACACCCTAACCCAATTATAATGATGGAACAGATTGAAAGAATTAAATTAATGGAGGATCACCTCAACAAGGCCTCTGCTGCTGTGAAAGCTCTGAACGACGCTCTCGACCTCTATACCGAGGCTATGGAGTCGATTGAAATAATCGACGACTACCTTGCTAGCGATGAGTGGGAACAAGATTTCGCCGATAGCGAAGCCGGCAATCTGCCCAAGGACCTTAAATGTGGTGTCTTGAGTGAGGATGGCATTTGGAACGTGGTTGACACAAGCCGTGAACTCAACTGCCAAATGCTTGAAATCGTGAGCACTATGCTGCGAAATAGTTGATAACCCAGCTCCATCTATTACAACTATAGTTAAGGAATAGTTAAAGTGCCCTTCCGCTTCTGTATATTTAACACAAATTAACAAATGGGGGGGGGTAATTTGAGATTGTTTTACTATATTTGCAGGCAAGAAATAACCTTCCTACATATTAATATATTAATATATTAATAACATTTACTCACTTTATAGGATTTATTAAGTTTCGAGCATTACTAAAATTCAACAAAACGAAAACAATCATTACAGTTTTATTATTCATTGTGCTTGGAATGAGAGCTAAATATGGCTTTATAAACAAACCCAAAAATAGTTATGGAAACAAGGATTAGATTTCTGATTGTTATATGCATCTTCTCGCTAACGTCTTTTGTGTGCATGGCGCAGTTATTGAATGATCTCAGAAAGACCGATGTGACCATTATTCTCAAGGGCGACCATAAGCAGTCTGGACAATTGGTGAATTACGACCCAGGCAAGTCTATTACCATTGTGAAAAGCAATGGCGACACAGTTACCTATCAGCAAAGTGAGATTTACCAAATCAAGCGCAAGCGCCCCTACATAATGGCGTTTACAAAGGAATTTATTGAGACAGGTCCTCAGCACGGATATCACGGTGAATATAACTTTGAAAAAATAAGCAGATATCGTGGAGCCATGGGCTTCAGCACCATTCAGGGTTATCAGTTTCTGCCGTGGCTGCGAGCAGGTGTGGGGTATATTTATTTGCGAAACCCTGATGTGACTAAAAAGAATAGTGAAGGTTTTTACTTTCAAACCACCGATCACATCAATATACTCTTTGGTGATGCAAAGTTTTTCCTTACTCGTTCTCTGTTTAATCCGTTTTTTGACCTTCGACTAGGCAGTTCTCTCAACAACGGAGGTGACTTTTTCTACAATGCCTCGATTGGTTGTCGCTTTGGACTGCGCTCAAGCAAGAGGCTGGCATTCAACTTTGCCATGGGTGTTGATAATACTTACACTATTGATTCTAGAGTCTCAATTGTGTTCAGAGCCGGTTTTGAATTTTAAGAAAAAGACCCTACTCTTATCAAAAAGCACTCGGGCTATTGCTCGAGTGCTTAATATATTACTTGGCACTGTAATAGTTATTCCTATTACATGATTGGGAACAGACCGTAGAGCAGTCCGTCGATGCGCTCGGTCACCTTGGCGAAATCCTCGGGACGGTCGCCAAACTTGCAGTTGTCGCCGTCAATGATGATGAGTTTACCGTCATAGCCCTCAATCCATTTCTCATAGAGGCGCTCCAAACCCTGCAAGTAGTCAAGTCGGATTGTCTGCTCATACTCACGTCCGCGCTTCTGAATCTGTCCCACCAGCGTTGAGATGCTTGAGCGAATGTAAATCATCAGATCAGGTTTCTCAACCAACGACATCATAAGCTGGAACAAGTCCTGATAGGTCTCGAAGTCGCGGTCACTCATCTTGCCCTGATTGTGAAGGTTTGGCGCAAAGATGCATGCATCCTCAAAGATTGTGCGGTCCTGGATAATCACCTGGTCGCTCTTCGAGATTTCCACCACATCCTTAAAGCGCTTGTTAAGGAAATAGATTTGAAGGTTGAACGACCAACGTTCCATGTCGTCGTAGAAGTCGGCAAGATAGGGGTTGTTGGTCACTGATTCAAAGCGTGGCTCCCAGCCATAGTGCTCGGCGAGCATTCGCGTGAGTGTGGTCTTGCCACAACCGATGTTTCCTGATATTGCTATATGCATGATTATAAGTTTTTAGTTTTCAGTTCTTAGTTTTTAGTTAAATACTCTCTTCCCTATTCAATTATTCAATTGGGAAGAGGCCATAGAGTAGGCTATCGATTCGGTTGGTGATGCCTATGAAGTCCTCTCGCCTATTCTCGAAGTCGAGGTTGTCTTTGTCTACTATCATCACACGGCCCTTATAGTGGTTGGTGATGAAGTCCTCATATCGGCGGTTTAGATTGTCGAGATATTCGATTTGCATGGTCTGCTCATAGTCGCGCCCACGCTTCTGGATATTTGCCACCAAATGCTCTACCGACGAGCGCAAATAAATCATCAGGTCAGGAAGTTTCACAATGGAAAGCATATGCTCGAAGAGCTCCATATAGGTTTCAAAGTCGCGCTCCGATATGTTACCCATCGCACGGTTGTTGGCCACAAAGACATAGACCCCCTCAAAAATTGAGCGGTCTTGAAGAACAACATCGGTGGCTTGATTGATAGCTAGAAGGTCACGGAAACGTTCCTTGAGAAAATACACCTCAAGGTTGAATGACCAACGCTGGATGTCGTGGTAATAATCTTCGAGATAAGGGTTATGGGCTACCGACTCATAACGTGGGGTCCACCCATAGTGCTGCGCCAGCAACTTGGTGAGCGTTGATTTTCCTGAGCCAATATTTCCGGCTATGACGATATGCATAAGGACTGGGAGTTTTCTTCGACGGCAAAGTTAAGAAATTCCCACAAACTTTCCTAACGAATAGACGATTTTTATAAGATTATTTGTTAGTGTAGTGATTATCAAAAAAACAAGAGTGCGAGACTAAAAAACCTCGCACTCTGTATATGCTAATCAAGAATGATTAATCTTTATTTTGCATAGAATGTCATCTCAGCACCAGTGCTATCGGCAAGAACGAGACAATGGCTGTCGAGAGAAACAACCTTCATGTTGCCCATGTTAGGAAGCACCTTAAACAATTCTTTCTTAGCCTCGGCTTTGCCTTTTTCAAGCTCTGGCTTTATCATTTGCATCAACATAGCCTTGGTTTGAGCGTCGACGCCTTCAAAATCAACGTCGATATCAATCTTGGCCTTACCCTTATCAAGGTTAACCTTAAGATCCTTACCATCGAGCTTGAATGTTCCAGGAACATCAAGTTCCATTCCGATAGACATCTTCATGCCACTTTCTTTCATATCTTGGACAGCGGCAAGTTCGATTTCACAAGTACCATTGTTCTCAAATTTCATTTCAAGAGCAATCTGTTCTCCATCTTCATCAGGTACCATGGTACACCACTCTTTGCCGGTGAGGCTCTGAGCATTAATCACAAATGCCGACACAAGCATCAGCATCAATGTGAAAATTGATTTCTTCATAATTGTAAAATAATGTAGAATGTATTGGTTTATAAAAAATTACTCCTGAGTTATTCTTGTGCGATTGTAACCATGCTTGAGGCGGTATTTGCGAACGTCGGCGAAGAGGTCGGTTGCATAAACAAAGTTGTTCAGGTTGTCGTTGTCGACATTATAAATCTCGTCTTTGTTACCAACCCATCCAACATGTCCCTTGTAGATAAACACAATGTTCTCACCTATTCCCATCACCGAGTTCATGTCGTGAGTGTTGATGATGGTCGTGATACCAAACTCATGAGTGATATCGTATAGCAAGTCGTCAATCACAATCGAAGTCTTGGGGTCGAGTCCGGAGTTAGGCTCATCACAAAACAGATATTTCGGGTTCAAGGCAATGGCACGGGCAATGGCGGCTCGCTTCTGCATACCACCACTCAACTCGCTGGGATACTTATTTTCACTTCCGGTGAGGTTAACACGGTCAATACAGAACTGAGCACGCTCGCGCTGCTCGGCTGGACTCATCTTGGAAAACATCTTCAACGGGAAGATAACATTTCCCATAACCGTCTCACTATCGAAAAGTGCTGAGCCCTGAAACAACATTCCAATTTCCTTGCGCAGCTCCTTCATAGCCTTGTCATCTAGCTTTGTAATGTCGCGCCCGTCGTAAAGAATCTCGCCACTGTCGGGCTTGAAAAGCCCCACCAGATTCTTGACCAGCACGGTCTTACCCGAACCACTCTGGCCAATTATAAGGTTTACCTTGCCGTCGTAGAACTTGGCATTAACGCCAAAGAGTACCTGGCGCTTTCCGCCATCCTCGTCAAACGACTTCTCAACGTTCTTTACCTCTATCATATTAATCTAAAAATTCAACGGTTCATACTATTACATCATCAGCAACTTGGTGAGGAGCACGTCGGTGAGAAGAATCATGATGTTGCTCATCACTACTGCATCGGTACTTGCCTTGCCCACCTCGATAGAGCCGCCCTGAACGGTGTAGCCGTAGAATGACGAGATGCTTGAGATGATAAATGCGAAGAACAGCGACTTGATGAGCGCAAACCACACATACCACTCGATGAACAAGGTCTGGATGCCGTAAACATAGGTGTCGGTATCGATAATTCCCGTTATCACACATATCAAGTAACCACCAAAAAGACTTGTCGCCATGCAAATTATCACTAAGAACGGCATGATGGTCACAAGGCCTGCTATCTTGGGCATAATCAGGTAGTTGGCGCTATTAATACCCATGATGTCAAGAGCGTCAATCTGCTCGGTAACTCGCATGGTGCCTATCTCGCTGGCGATGTTACTGCCTATCTTACCCGAGAGAATTAGACAAAGAATTGACGATGAAAACTCGAGCAAGATAATCTCGCGCGTGGTCAAGCCCACAGTGTAGCGCGGCAGCAATGGATTGCTGATGTTAAGCTTAATGAGGAGTGTACACAACGCACCAATGAACAGCGACACAATCAATATCAAGGGGATTGAGTCGATGCCCAACTTATATATCTCGGCCGTGTAACGCTTGAAGAACTCACGCCACTTGTCGGGAACTCCAATGCTGCGCCACATTAGCATGCAGTAAGAACCTAATTTCTGTATCGAATTAGTTAATGCCATATTAATCAAAATTATTTCATTTTTATTGAAATAACTTGCAAAGTTAGTAAATACTTTTAATTAATTCACCAACTCAACGGGATTTTTCGTTATTTACTGGGCTAGTTTCTGTTGCAGGCGCTCAGGGGCGTTGGTGGTTATGAAGTCGACACCATAGTTGATGCACCAGTCCATGTCGCGGTCACTGTTCACCGTCCACACGTTCACTTTCATGCCCAGCGAATGAGCCTCGTCAATCCATTGTGGATGGTCACGCATCACACCAATGCTGTAGTCGATTCCTGCTACTCCAAGCTCGGCAAGCTGCTTAGGTGAAAGTTCACCGTTTAGGTAATAGACAGGCGTTCCCTCGGGAGCCATCTCCTTGAGATTCTTCATCCCAGCATAGGAGAATGTGATATATTCGATCCTGTCCTCCAGCCCTTTTTGTTTCACCATCTTCACGATTTTGCGAGCTGCCTCTTTTTCTTGGCTTTTGCTAGTGTGAGGCTTCATCTCGAGAATCAGTTTGGTTTTAAGCTGTTTTCCACACTCCAGCATCTGGTCGAGCGTTGGCAGCAACTCGCCATTCTTGAGGCGCATATCCTTGAGTTGTTTCCACTTAGCTGTCTCTATCGTTACTCCACCATAAGTCTCGTCATGGTTTACCACAAGTACGCCGTCGGCGGTCATCCACACGTCAAACTCAGATCCCCATGCCGAAATCGAGTCGGCCTTCACAAGCGAGCGAATAGAGTTCTGCACCGACCCTTCGATATCCCAATATCCACGGTGACAAATTACTTCTTGCGCTCCTGCTGTGAGCGCCATGGCAATCACTGCCATAAATAACACTTTTCTCATAATCATATTTCGGTTTTCTTTTTTCTCATAAATAACCAAATAAGAACCATAGTTGCAAGCGCACTACCTACCGCAAGCAATGGCTGTTGACCTTTCTCGGGGACGCCCAAAGTTTCAATTAGATTGTCTTCGATATAGTGGTTGTTGGCAAGGAATGTGAATACCACGACGAGGCCATTGTTCAAAGAATGGGCAATAATGGGAGTCCACACCTCACCGCTCCAAAGCATCACATAGCCAAACCAAGCACCAAGTAGCAGTCGGGGTACAAAACCAAAGAACTGCAAGTGAATGCCACTGAATATCAATGCCACAACCCACACAGCAACATGGCGTTGAACCTTGCTAAAGTGCATCGAGCCAAGCAGGCCAGCACGGAAGAACATCTCCTCACCCAAGCCTGTAAGCACACCCACAAGCAGGAACCTGACTATCATGCCGCCCCAAGTCTTGGTCGTGAGCAGGTCGCTAGTAACTCCTTGTGCCGAATCTTCCATCTCACGCAACATGTCCTCAAGGCCGCGCAACTCATGAGGTAGATGTAATCCCTGGTTCCACTCCACAATGTAGTTCATGGCAGGCAATGCCACTATGTAGACGAGCACAATGAGTGCAATCGACTTGAACGTGGGGGCCTTATTCATCCACAACGTCTGCGCCACTGGTCTTTTCTCGGTATAGCGACATATCAAAGCAAGTATTACCACTGGAGCCATGAAAATAAGCAAATTCTGCAATGCGATCATGGTCAACTGAGCATTCATACTTGTATAACGGCCACCAAAAGCCACCAATGTGACAAGTGCCACTACAATGAGCATCATCATCGCGAAGGCCGCAAGCAGTAAAAACTTGACAAACCAAGACATCCGTTTCACGTTTTCCATAATAAATGCTGATTTTAGATAAATTAGGCTGCACCTCTGCACAAAAAACTTCGTTTCTTATTTTGTTCTGCTCTTGGCTTGCACTAATTTTGTGTGCAAAAATAACATTTTCTTGAAAAAAAATCAGAAAATTGATGCAGTAAAATAGGGGGTAGTGCGTTTATAATATGTAAATTTGCAGAAAACGTTCAAAAAAATCATCAAATTATGAAAAAATCATATTTACTCTTAACCATTATCATGGCAGCAGTGATTATGCTGCCCAACTCGGTATTAGCTCAAAGCTATGACGACATTTATGTGATTGAAGAAACAGCTCCAATTCCTGCTAATGAGACCAAAAAGGAACGCAAGGAGCGTATCAAGAAAGACCACGAGATTGTCGACTCGGTGTTCCACCTCAAGGCACTGCGTGCGATCCAAGATGGTTATTTCGTGCTCCAAGCCACCGAGGTGAGCAACATGTATGGGAGGTATGAACTGGGACTCAACGATAATGCCAACTTCCTTTTGAGTCAAGGCGATAAGGGTATCTTCCAAGTAAGCTACAACACCACAGCTCCAGGCTTTAACGGACTTGGAGGCATCACCTTGCATGGCCGCATCAGTAACCTTAAGATCAAGTCTGACAAGAAAGGCAACGCTATCGTGACCTACAACATGGTTGGTCGCAGCATGCATGCCTACGTTACTATTACTCTCTATAATGGTAGTGACCAAGCTTACGCAAGTATCGACCCTACACTGGGACGCGGACGCATTAACCTGCGCGGTCGTTTAGTTCCTTACCGCAACGACGACATCAACATTGAGCCCTGATGCAAAGTGACAACAACAGTCATTCAACCATTAATGACTGACTACAATAACCCGCAAAACGTCCATCTGACCGATGGACGTTTATTATTTGGGGTTATCAAAAATAATGTGTAACTTTGCACAATATTTAAAAGAGATAACGATATGGAAACCAAGAGCAAGAAACTCAAGCCACTAGCTGGCATGAACCTGAATGAACTGCGTGAAGTAACAGCCAGTCTGGGTATGCCAAAATTTGTAGCCACCCAACTCGCCGAGTGGATTTACGCCAAGCGAGTGAGCACGTTTGACGAGATGCGCAACATCTCTAAGGCCAATAAAGAGCTGCTTGCGCAGCAATATTGCGTGGGACTATATGGTCCTCAAAGTGCACAGGCCAGCGAAGATGGTACTGTTAAATACCTCTTTGATGCCGGTGGCGACAAAGCTATTGAGAGCGTTTTCATCCCCGAGGACGATCGCGCGACTCTGTGCATCTCGTCGCAGAAGGGATGTCGCATGAACTGCTACTTCTGTATGACTGGCCGCCAGGGTTTCCACGGCAACCTCACTGCTAACCAAATCATCAACCAGGTGCTTAGCGTGCCACAAAACGAGCAACTCACCAACGTCGTATTCATGGGTATGGGCGAGCCTCTCGACAACCTTGATAATGTGCTTAAGGTGATAGAGATTCTCACTGAGCCTTGGGGACTGGCATGGAGCCCCAAGCGCATCACCGTGTCGACCGTTGGCGTGAAAAATGCCCTCAAAGTGCTGTGCGAGACGACCAGCGTGCACATCGCCGTGAGCGTACACAATGCCATCGAGGATGAGCGCAGCCAGCTCATGCCTATCGAGAATGCTTTCCACATCAAGGAAGTGATGGACCTGTTGGGCAAGTATGATTTCGCACACCAGCGCCGACTCTCGGTTGAGTACATCATGTGGCAATGGTTCAATGACGATATTAAGCATGCCGAAGCGCTGCGTGAGATATTGCCAAACGAGCACGTGCGTGTCAACCTGATCCGCTACCACATGATACCCGGTGCCGCCAAACTCCGCACCTCTAGTGACGAGCGTATGGCCTACTTCCGCGACTACCTCAACAGCAAGGGCATTACTTGCACCATTCGCCGCAGCCGTGGCGAGGACATCAGTGCAGCATGTGGCATGCTCGCTGGTAAGGTGAAAGACGTTGAGAAAGAAGACGACAAGAAAAACAAAAAGAAACCTCAACAATAATGAAAACACGTAGCATCATCTTCCTTACTGCAGCCTTAATGGTATGCAACGTCTTGGCACAACCCATTATCCACCCCAAGGTGGGAGAAACTGCAACATCAAGCGATGGCAAGGTTAAAATAACTCTTGTCGCCAAGAAACAGAACTACAGCATGGCGATGAAAGATAGCCATGACCCAGACATTAACTCACCAAAATCGGTGAATGTTTCGCCCGACGGCAAGAAATTTTATGTAAACTCTCTAGAGGGAGGAAAAACGGTAGTTTATGAGATGGGAACTAACCGCAAACTCAAAACCATCAACCACAACTTCACCGACGAGGGTTCGAAGCATCTGTGGGCTCCTGCGAGTGGACTTTATAAGTGGCACAAACAATGGAACAGCCCGAACACCTTTATGGGTAAACCTGTAGAAGCTACTTTCTCGCACGCTGGACGCTACCTGTGGGTACCCTACTATCGCCGCACCTACGACAACAATGCTGTGGAGCCATCGGCAATGGCAGTCATCGACACACAAAAAGATGAGATTGTTAAGCTCTTGGAGACAGGACCGCTACCTAAGATGGTGGCTACTTCACACGACGGAAAAACGCTAGCAGTGACCCACTGGGGCAACAACACCGTTGGACTTATAGATATCTCTAGCTCTAACCCCGACGGTTGGCACTACACCAAATTGCTCATCGTAGATTATGAGCTACCTCTGAACTTCGGAAACCGCCATGTAAACCGTGACACCGAGAGTGGCTACTGCCTGCGCGGCACAGTGTTTACTCCCGATGACCAGTACCTGATTGTTTGCTGCATGGGTGGTGCTGGTGGTCTAGCCGTGATTGATGTGAAGAATCAGAAGTATATGGGTCGTATGCTGGGAATGATGGCCAATGTGCGCCACATTGTGCTAAACAATGGCTACCTATATCTAAGTGTTAACAGCAGCGGTTTCGTGCAGCGCATTAAGCTCGACACTTTCATGGAAGCTGCCAAGCAGATGACTAACGAGAAAGGCATCATCAATGGCTGGGAAAACTGCAAAGTGGGAGCTGGGGCACGCACTATCGAGATCTCGCCTAGCGGCAACTACATATTCGCTGCATGCAACAATGCCAGCCGCTTGTGCGTGGTCGACACCCGCACTATGAAGATGATTGCCGAGATTCCCGTTGACTCTTATCCAGTGGGACTTGACATCAGTAACGATGGGCAATATGTGCTTGTAACCTCGCAGGGACGCAAAAACGGTGGAGGAAATGCTGTGAATATCTACAAGGTTGACTATACCGAGCCTGAACCAGTGATTAAAGAGCCCACCCCTGTAGATAGCGACTCCATTGCGGCACCTGTTGCTGAAGGAGGAAATCCCATTTCTCAAAGCAGCATCATGAAGTGGCTCGGGACCACCACAGGACAAGTCACAGCAGGCGCCATCGCTGCTGTGCTCATCGCTGCCATAGCAGTTCCCGTTAGCATGAAACGCCGCAGAAAATAATCCACACCTCCTGAGAACACAAGATCAGCTCAAACGGAAAATCCCATTTGAGCTGATTTCTTTTACCCTTACGACTTGTTATCTTATTTTACTTTCCAACGGGAGCTGTTGGATTGAAGTAGTAATTGTCGCTCTTGTCGCCTTTTTCTAGCTCGTGGTCGATGTCCTCGTACTCGCTGTGCATACTCTTGTACTCAGGCACAAACTGCTTCATGCCCTTAACCATGTCGTGGATATTGCCACTTTGAGCGAGTTCGATGATGTTATCGATATTGTTGCAAACATCGAGATAATCATACTTACGCACCTTCGCAATCATAATCTTCTCATTGTCGGTCTTAACAGTATTCTCCTTGTCGTTGAGCAACTCCTCATAGAGCTTCTCACCTGGACGTAAACCAATCTCCTCAATCTTGATGTCGATGTGAGGACGCAAACCGGCAAGTGAAATCATGCGAGTGGCGAGATCATAGATGCGCACAGGCTGACCCATATCAAAAATGTAAATCTCACCGCCATGACCCATACAACCAGCCTCGAGCACTAGCGAGCATGCCTCAGGGATAGTCATGAAGTAGCGTATTATGTCGCGATGTGTTACAGTCACAGGACCGCCGCCCTCAATCTGCTTGCGGAACAAAGGAATCACCGAGCCATTGCTGCCCAGCACGTTACCAAATCGGGTGGTGATGAACTGGGTGTTCTTGCCTCTCTTCTGCGCATCAAAGAAAAGTGACTGGCAATAAATCTCGGCAAGGCGCTTGGTGCAGCCCATGATATTACTTGGGTTCACCGCCTTGTCGGTCGAAACCATCACAAACTTATAAACGCCATATTTCAAGGCTAAATCAGCAATATTCTTGGTGCCTTCTACGTTAGTTAACACTGCCTCAGTAGGATTGAGCTCCATCATGGGCACATGCTTATAGGCAGCTGCATGGAAAACATACTTAGGCTGGAACTGCTTGAAAGCGGCCTCCATACGAGCGTGGTTGTGAACATCGCCCATATAAAGTACCACGTTGGCATCAGGGAACTCCTTCTTCATTTCCAAGCTCAAATCATGCATGGGAGTCTCGGCCTGGTCAACGAGCACGATGAGCTTAGCCTTGTAGGTAGCAACTTGACGCACAATCTCACTACCAATTGATCCACACGCACCAGTAATGAGTACCACCGAATCCTTGATGTGCGAACGCACCAAAGTGTTGTTGAGCACGATGGGATCACGGCCTAGCAGGTCCTCTATCTGAACCTCCTTAATATAGGTAGAGATATTGGAACCATCGCGTTCATCGTCAAGCTCAAACTCCTCCACCTTATTAATGGCAAGCAGGGCAATATTGTTCTCGATAAATGCGTCAGCAAAACCATTGCGCATCAATTTGATTGCCGACGAGTCGAAAATCAAAGCATGAATACCACCTCCGACAAATATCTCTTGCACATCCTCGGGATTATATTTATAAACCTTGAAGCCATTAATCTCATCTTTGTCCTTTCCATTCTTGATACTAAGCAGTCCCACAGGCTCATACTTTCCACCAATCTCATTCTTCAACGCATTAGCAAGAATGAGTGAGTCGAGCGACGTTCCAAGCACTAGCACTTTGCGGCGCTTGCTATCGGTTGCCGTAATGCGAGCGTACATATACTTGATTACCAAACGTTCGATAGTAAGCATGGCAAACGAGAGCACTCCCACGTAAACTATTCCCCAATAACTGAACAGCACATCCTGAACAACCGCTGAGTAAACAAGGTTTATTCCGATAAGAATGAGAGTGGAAACAAACACCACAATAAACTCACGATATAAATCTTCAATCACCGAAAGGCGGATAACGCAAGTATAGCTCTTTGACAAATAGGTAACCAGACCATATACTGCCACAACCAGCACTAGGTTGCGTATAAGTACAAAAGAGCTATGAGTGATTTGAGGGTTCAGGCTTGATAAGACAAAAACGCCGTAGCTGCACGCTACTAGCACCATGTCGATAAGCAATATCATCCATCGGGGAACTGTATTGGTTTTCAATTTCTTAAACCATTTCAGCTCAAATAACTGTCGTATTAATCTATCTAGCATATCTTAAGAATAAGCTTCAATAAAATGTTATGACATCTTCCACTCTTATCGAGCCAAGAAAAGTGCCATAATCAAATCGCGGCGCAAATATACAATATTTCTTGAAATAAAAAGAGAAAAGAGACATTTAAAACATTTTTTTCGTAATATAAATATTTATTTTATAAATTAAGCCATTACTTTCAAAAAAAATAAGTAACTTTGCAGCTTGAATTGACGACTTTACAAAAAAACGATTTATTTGAAATGACTTTTTTAAATCATAAGATACTGGTTGCTTTTACACTTATAGCACTGACAGTAGTTTCCATGTCGTGTTTTAAGGATGAACCCCTCAATGCTGAATGTGACATCGAGCAGGCATGGGTGCACGTAAGCGACCTTGAAGCCAACTTCTATAACGCCAACGACACGCTTATTAACGTGCTGAGCAACGAGGATAAGGTTGTGTTTACAATGCGTGACGATGCCGATGTTACGGCTTTTGCTCCACAGTTCAAAATTACTCCTGGCGCCACCATTAATCCTGCCAGCGGATCGGTACATGACTTCAGCAATGGTCCTGTCACCTATACCGTAACCTCACAGGATGGTAAGTGGAGCCGCAAATACTTCGTTTCATGCAACCGCATGGCCCGATACTCAACATCGGTAATAGACTTTGACTTTGAGCACTTTGAGCTAGACAAAGATTACCACAAGTTCTATGTATGGCATAACGTGTTGCCCGATGGAAGCCTTGGCGACGACTGGGCTACAGGTAACTATGGTTTCTACATTGCAAACAGCAATGCTCCAGCCAACGATTACCCAACATTTGTTTTGGAGAATGGATATGAAGGACATGGCATTGAGTTTGTCACAAGAGACACAGGTCCTTGGGGAAGTGCTTTCGGCAAACCTATTGCAGCCGGCAACCTGTTCTTAGGAAAATTCAACATCGTTTCGGCATTGACGCAACCATTAAAGGCCACAGAATTTGGTATACCATTCACCCAAAAGCCAGTAAAACTCTCAGGATACTATCAATACAGTCCTAGTGCTCCTTTTACCGACAAAGATTTCAACGAGCATCCCGAGCGTACTGATGCTGGCGACATCTACTCGGTGCTATACATCAACCATGACCGTAATGGCAATCCATTTGTACTCTATGGCGACAACGTGCTCTCAAGCGATAATATAGTAGCTGTGGCACGCGTCAATAATGTGAATGAGACTAACGGAGAATGGGTAAAATTTGACATCGATTTTGAATACAGGAAAGAGATTAACCCCACCATTCTCGCCAACCGAGGCTACAATCTCACCATCGTGTTCTCGTCGAGCATTGATGGTGCCACTTTCGAAGGTGCTATTGGCAGCACACTGAAAGTTGACTGTGTTAAACTCACCTGTGAAGAGAAAGAATAAGAAACCACACACAATTATCTGTGAAATCAACAACATTAATGAGAATAAAAGCATTTATCATATCGGCTCTTATAGCATCCACAGCATGGGCTATCATGCCCAATGATGGAGGATGCCAAAACTTGAAAAACTTTTTCAGCAATGTAGAGGGCTATGGAAGAGTGGGATATTCTATTGGTGGAACTGCTCCCCTGGGCATGCCTGCTGAGATTAGAAAACTCAACAAATTCATACTCCAACCCAACGTGGCATTTGGAGCCGACCTCATCAAGCCCGCCAGCGAGCACTGGGGAGTGCTTGCCGGCATCCACTTCGAGAACAAGGCCATGCACATCGATGCCACCGTTAAGAACTACCACATGGAAGTAACCCAAGACGGGCAATCAATGGAAGGCGTGTTCACTGGCAAGAACGACAGCCATGCCTTTCAGTGGACTTTCTCCATTCCCATTCAAGCGGTTTACAAGTTTAACGAAAAGTGGAAACTCAAGTTTGGTCCTTATTTCTCTTACTTAACCAGTTGTGGTTTCGACGGATTTGCCTACGACGGATACATTCGCGTTAACGACCCAACAGGAGCTAAGGTGCTATTAGGAAACGAGGAGAAAGAGCGTGGCAACTATGACTTCAAAGATGAGGTTCGCAAGGTGCAGTGGGGCATGGGAATAGGCGTTGACTACTTCTTCACACGCAAGTTTGGAGTATATGCCGACCTCAACTGGGGCCTGAGTGGATTCTTCAAGAGCAGCTTCAAAACTCTTGACCAAACCCTTTACCCAATCTACGGAACAATAGGTATTGCCTACCGATTTAAATAATTCACAAATGACAATTCAAAATTCATTAAATAAAACAATAATTTAAACGTTTAAATCATGAAGAAATTTTTTACTTTTTTTGCAGCAGCTGCACTTTCACTCGCAGCTATGGCTACCGACTACACTGGTGAAATTACCGTGTTAGTAAACAACGTAGGCAACACTCAAGATGCCACCATCAACATCGTTCAAAACGAAGATGAAACCTACAAGCTGAGCATCAATAACTTCACTCTTGACAATGAGGGTACCCCAATTGGCGTAGGCAACATCGTGCTTGATAACATGAAAGGCTACACCATCAATGGTGTTACCACTGTAGTTGCCGATCAAACTATAACTATCGCCGAGGGTGACGACCCTAACATACCTTTCTGGATGGGTCCAATGATAGGTAATGTCCCCATTATCCTGGCAGCCGAGTTTGACGGCACAAAGGCCAAGGCCAACATTGACATTGACATGAGAGATATTATGCAACAGTTCATCAATGTTAAGTTTGAGACCCCCGACTATAATGGCAAATATGGTGACGTTAACGGTGACGGCAATATTACTGCAGCCGACGTAACAGCTGTATACAATATTATGCTTGGCACACCAAGCAAGTAATCTCTTTAAGCATTCAATAGGTAATATTACCAATTTTTAAAAAAAATGAAAAAACTTCTTTCTACAATGCTCGCTGCAGTGACTGCAATCGCTGCATTGGCCACCAACTATACTGGCACGCTCACAGTTAACGGCACATCGTCGCAAGCCACTGTGACAGTTAACAATAGTGGAAATAACTACATGATTGTCATTAACAATGTAAGTGGCATAGGCAACATTGAGATTACAGCACCAGGCACAACCAGCAATGGACTTACAAGTGTAATCACAAGTCAGGACATTGATGCTGGCAACGCAAACCTAGTGCTAGCATTCAACCAATATGCTATGGCTTTCAACCTTGACATCGTTTCAGACCAAGAAAACACAAACGTAAAGTTCGCTCAAGACGGCGAGCTCACTGGCTATCAAATCAAGAACAGCGGCTTTGAGAATTTCAAGGGCAATGGCGAGCCTATTGCTTGGCATGGTTTTAAGAGCGCTACTGGCACATTGGCTTCCTTGGCCCCCGGCTCGTTAACATCAAGTACCGAATGTCACAGCGGCAGCAAGAGTGTGGTAATGACTTCGGGAAGTCTTTTTGGAGTGGTTGGAAATGGCACCATGACTACTGGCCGCCTGAATGCAGGCAG
>JAEEGL013040459.1_pt1 | contig 22818 bp, 15 predicted proteins | sample 9134231 | NCBI WGS metagenome assembly JAEEGL01 (sample SAMN16246548, study PRJNA631951) | gut metagenome | biome: gut microbiome; feature: rumen; material: fiber-attached | host: Bos | place: Iran: Karaj | collected 2018-10 | reverse complement strand
TCTCCGTATATATATGAGCACATCTCCTTATAGCCTATCGACATGAGCGGATTAAGACTTCTGTCATAACCCATTTTAAGAATGCCTCTCACTTCTTCTTCCAGGCCGGAACCGATCATCATATCGACTCTTTTATCAATACGTTCATACAGAGCATCTCTGTCCATATTTATCGCATAATATGCAAAATCATATAATGAATTACGCTCTGACTGTTCTTTATTGTATTCGGAGAACTTACGCCCGGTGTAATGATTGTATTCAAGCGCGCGTATCACTCTTTTAACATTATTGGGATGAACCGTCTCAGCGTATTCGGGATCTACGCTTTTAAGTCTGTTAAAAAGGGTATTTTTTCCTTCATCGGTTTCTGCTTCTTCCATGGCTTTAACCCTGAAGGAATCATCATGTTCCCCTTCGGATTCAAAATCCACACCATACAGAAAAGCCTGTATATAAAAAGCAGTTCCGCCAACCATTATCGGTATCTTACCTCTGCTTACGATATCATCATAAGCCGCTCCTGCAAGTGATACGAACCTGTCCACTCCGAAGTACTCATTAGGATCAAGGACATCTATGAGATGATGCCTTATACCACCCTGTTCTTCGACAGTAGGCTTGGCAGAACCGATATCGAGATACTTATACACTGCAACCGAATCGGCGCTTATGATCTCGCCATCCAAGCTTTTAGCCAGTTCTACGGCCACACCCGATTTACCTACTCCTGTCGGACCGGCTATGAGTATCAAAGGTCTTTTGTTTTTTGCAGACTTATCAGTCACTCTTATACTATCCTCTTAAATCTCTTCTCAATCTCATACTTGGTCATGGTAATGATCGTCGGTCTTCCGTGAGGACAGTTGTAAGGATTATCAAGGGTTAACAGTTCTTTAAGCAATGCCTTTATCTCCGGCCCACTCATGGGAGAATTGCCCTTGACGGCGGATTTACAAGCCATTGAAGCAAGCTTGTCATTGATAACCTCGGGTATTCCTGAAATCCGCCCGTCATTAAGTTCATCAAGTATATCAAGAAACAGTTCCTTGGGATCCTTGCCGTACAGGTCCATTGGTATTGCCCTTAGGCTTATGTCGTATCCTCCGAATTCCTCTATCTCATACCCTATGGCTTTGAAGTTATCCATATAATCCTTAAGGGTTGACAGTTCTGATGGTGAAAGCGTGATCACTATTGCGGGCATCAGATTCTGAGTTGCTACGTTCTTTTCCCGTAACTGCGCAACAAGGCGCTCATATTTAACTTTCTCATGCGCGGCGTGCTGATCCATCATAAGCAGCTTTTCTTTGTATGTAAAAAGCCAGTATGTATCAAAGATCTGACCGATGATATTATATTCTTCAACAGATTCTTTCGAAAGGATCTTATCCTCGAACATCTCCATCTGTACGCCTGTATTGACAATGATAGCTTTATCAGCTTTTATCACATTGGATCTGTCAGGCTCTGACGGTGTATCGGGGTAAGGGGTTACGGTACCCGTTGAATCACCCAATATTCTTCGGATATCTATCGCACTTTCTTTCCATTCCTTCTTCGCTCTGTTGTTCTCAAAAGGCTCATTTCCGGGAACCGGAAGTTCTTCCTCTTTTTCCTCGGTAAGATAGGTCTCGGGGATCATCTCCTTAACCCTTAAGGTGCTTGATACGGCACTTGCTATATAATCATAGATTGCCTGCGAATCCCTGAATCTTACCTCCATTTTGCCCGGATGAACATTGACATCCACATCTTCGGGCGGAACATCCAAATACATCACAAAGAACGGGAATTTATGCTGCATGAGATACTCTTTATAGCCCTCTTCCGACGCATGAGCTATCACATCGCTCTTGATGTATCTTCCGTTAACAAAATAATTCTCGTAGTTTCTTGTGCTTCTTACGATGGTAGGCTTGCCTAAAAGTCCTTTGATACTGATGCCTCTGGTCTCTGTCTCAATGGGTATCAAAGCTTCGGCGGCTTCTTTGCCAAAAAGCCTGTATATCAGTTCTTTTATATCTCCGCTCCCGGAGGTATGGAATCTTACCTGACCGGAATTGATGAATTTGATCGATACGTTCGGATTGGCCAATGCCAGATGCTCCAGAACATCTGCCACATAACCGGCTTCCGTTATATTGCTCTTTAAAAACTTACGTCTGGCAGGGGTGTTGAAGAACAGATTGCGGATTATGATAGTAGTACCTCCGGGTACTCCGATATCTTTTTTCTCAAGTTCTTTTGAGCCCTCAATGGAATAGAACTGTCCGATGATCTCATCCGCAGTCTTGGTCATAAGCTCGACACTTGCAACCGCTGCTATTGAGCTTAACGCTTCGCCTCTAAATCCCAGACTGCATATCTTTTCAAGATCATCAACAGACTCTATCTTACTGGTCGCATGACGCAAAAACGCAGCCGGAATATCGTCCTTTTTGATGCCTTTGCCGTTATCCGTCACTCTGATAAATCCGATACCGCCATCCTTTATCTCGACAGTAATGGAATCCGCACCGGCATCGATGGAATTCTCCACCAGTTCCTTTACGACATTGGCAGGACGTTCCACGACTTCTCCGGCAGCTATCTTATTGATGGTCTCTTCGCTCAGTACATGAATATCACTCATAAATACCTCTGTTTCTTATGCCCAAAAGGGATTCTGACACATACTTAACATTTATCCGTTCCATCTGTTGTTAAGTGAATTCTGCAGCTTATAAAGCGTATTTAATGCATCCAAAGGTGTGAGGTTGCTTATATCAAGTTCCTTAAGCTCCTTTATCACATCCTCATCCGTTGTGGTCGCAAATAAAGACATCTGTGTCAGGTCGACCTGATCATAATGTTCGACCTTTTTACCTTTTGACTCCTTATTGCCTGCGATCGCGATACTCTGTATCTTATCGACTATGTCATTATCTACAAGTTCCGATACTATCTCTTTTGCTCGTCCGATCACTATATCCGGCACACCTGCAAGTCTTGCCACCTGTATGCCGTAGCTCTTGTCAGCACCACCTTTTACTATCTTACGCAGGAATACAATATCATCACCGTTTTCCTTGACTGCAATGCAATAGTTGTTGACGTTGCTCATCTTGCTCTCAAGTTCGGTAAGCTCGTGATAATGCGTTGCAAAAAGCGTCTTGGCTCCCAAAAGCTTGGGATTGGCTATATGCTCGATCACGGCCCATGCAATCGATAATCCGTCGAATGTAGAGGTACCTCTGCCTATCTCATCAAGGATTATCAGACTCTCTGATGTTGCATTACGCAAAATATTGGCAACTTCATTCATCTCAACCATGAAGGTAGACTGACCGCTTGCCAGATCATCGGATGCGCCGACTCTTGTAAATATCCTGTCACAGATGCATATATCAGCCTCTTTTGCAGGCACAAACGACCCTATCTGGGTCATAAGCGATATAAGTGCCACCTGTCTCATGTAAGTCGATTTACCGGCCATATTGGGGCCTGTAATGACGGATATTAATTTTTTCTTATTGTCCAGATATGTATCGTTGGGCACGAACATATCATTCGGTATCATCTTTTCAACAACAGGATGCCTGCCGTCTTTTATATTGATTATGCCTTTTGTATTAAGTGAAGGCTTTACATATCCGTTCTGCTCGGCAACAAGCGATAAAGAAGCAAAAACATCAAGCGCGGCTATTGCTTTGGCTGTACGCTGTAAATCTTTTATCCTGTCTCTTAATACATCCCTGACCCCGACAAATATGTCATATTCGATATTGCAAAGTTTATCTTCCGCTCCGAGTATCGTATCCTCCAATTCCTTAAGTCTGGGACATGTAAATCTCTCTGCTCCCACCAACGTCTGCTTGCGGATATAGTCATCGGGCGCTTTATCTTTAAAACTGTTGGATATCTCTATACAGTAGCCGAATACTTTGTTGTATTTGACATGCAGGCTCTTTATTCCCAAACGGTTCTGTTCCTCGGCCTCAAAATCATTAAGCCACTGTTTACCGTCTGTCTTGGCTTTCCTTAAGGAATCAATATCCTTATCGTAGCCGCTCTTAATGATACCGCCTTCTCTTATTGAAAGCGGAGGTTCTTCTTCAATGGCATCATCTATAAGTGTATACAGGTCCTGCATCTCATCTATGTCATCACAGATACTGTTTAAAAGCTTTGAATCCAGTTCTCCTGTGATAAGCTTGATAGCCGGAAGCATGGATAAAGAAGACTTAAGCGATAACATATCGCGGGGATTGACCGTAAGCAGGCTTATCTTGCCCACGATCCTCTCAAGATCATATATGGTGGAAAGATATTCCCTGAGTTCATCTCTTTCAACAGGATTGCGTGAAAGCGCTTCCACAGCCTGTAGCCTATCCTCAATATCTTCCTTTACGACAAGGGGCTGCCTTAAGTACAATGATAGTGTCCTGCTTCCCATGGCGGTCTTGGTCTTATCAAGCACCCACAAAAGAGAGCCTCTCTTCTGCTTATCCCTTAAGGTCTCGGTAAGTTCCAAATTGCGCCTTGTGGAACTGTCTATAAGCATGTATCTGCTGGCTATATATGGATAGAGATGCGTTATATGCTTAAGTTCCTGTTTCTGGGTCTCATACAGGTACTGCAGCAGACTGCCTGCAGCCGTTACTCCGTTGGGAAAGTCTGTTATCCCAAGGCCTGCGATACCGTTTACTCCAAAGTGCTTTGCAATGGTATTACGACACCTGTCCTCATCATAATAGTGCGGAGGAAGTGTCGTGATGGCGATCCCCAACTTTTCACGTACATAAGTCGTATCTATTCCGCTTACCATGAAAGCTTCGTTGCAGACGATCTCAGAGGGAGCGTATTTGACAACTTCATCCACAAAACTCTTAAGATCCTCAACCTCACAAAGGTAATAATCACCCGTTGTCACATCCGCTATGGATATACCTATATTGTCAGGCGTATATGATACGCTCATGATATAATTGTTCGAATCTCTGTTAAGTGTGGATTCACTTGTATTTGTACCGGGTGTGACTACCCTTACGACCTCTCTTTTTACAAGACCCTTGGCAAGCTTTGGATCCTCTACCTGCTCACAAATAGCAACCTTATATCCCTTTGTCACAAGTCTGTCCAGATAGCTTTCTACCGCATGAAACGGTACTCCGCACATCGGTGCGCGTTCCTTAAGGCCGCACTGCTTGCCGGTTAAAGTGATCTCCAGTTCTTTGGATGCCGTAAGCGCATCATCAAAGAACATCTCGTAAAAATCTCCAAGCCTGTAAAACAGAATACAATCCTTGTATTCTGCCTTGGTATCCATATACAGTTTCATCATCGGCGACAGACTGTCGTAATCTATTGTGTCGTTCATTTTATGATTCTTTCTGCTCGGATTCACCAATATAATAGAATCCGCAGGACTTGGTCAGGCGTACCGGGACAATGGTGCCGATTAGTGTACTGTCTCCCTTAAAATGCACCATGCTGTTATTGGAAAGTCTGCCGGTCACCATTGTATCATCATGTTCACATATTGATTCCACGAGGGCTTCTTCTATATGTCCCGTAAGCTTTGAATTCTGCTTTGCGCTGCACTCTCGTACGGCTTCAAGCACACGGTTAAACTGCTCTTTGGCAAAAGCCTCTTCCACCTGATCTTCCCTTGCGGCAGCAGGCGTACCGGTACGCTTTGAGTAGATAAAAGTAAAGGCATTGTCATAGCAGACTTTGTTGATCACATCTATGGTCTCATCAACATCTTCTTTGGTCTCTCCGGGAAAACCGATAATGATGTCTGTGGTTATGGCGATATCAGGTATTGCCGCACGAATCTTTTGTGCCAACGCAAGATAATGCTCTTTTGTATATCTGCGGTTCATATCCTTAAGAATGCGGTCAGAGCCCGATTGAAGAGGCAGATGGATATGCTTGCATATCTTTTTTGAAGAAGCCATCACTTCTATAAGTTCATCAGACAGATCCTTAGGATGAGACGTCATGAATCTTATTCTGCGAAGGCCTTCGATCTTTTCGATCTCACGTAAAAGTCCCGCAAAAGTGATATCACCTTCAAGGCCTCTTCCGTAGCTGTTAACATTCTGCCCAAGCAGCATGACTTCGACAACGCCGTCTGCAACGAGTCTCTCGATCTCGCGGATTATCTCTACGGGTTCTCTTGAGCGTTCTCTGCCTCGAACATAGGGAACTATGCAGTAACTGCAGAAATTATTGCAGCCAAACATTATATTGACCCCTGATTTATAGGGGTACTTACGCTTTACGGGAAGGCTCTCCACGATTTGATCGGTATCCTCCCATATATCTATTATCTGCGAATCCGAAGTATACGTCCTATACAGAAGTTCAGCGAATTTATAGATATTATGAGTACCGAAGACAAGATCCACGAACTTATAATTCTTGGAGATATTCTCTATAACGCTCTGTTCCTGCATCATGCAGCCGCATAGAGCGATCTTAAGTGAAGGTCTGCTCTTTTTTATCGCCTTAAGAGTGCCCAGATGCCCATAAAGCTTCTGGTTGGCATTGTCTCTAATGGTGCAGGTATTGTAGATAACAAGATCCGCGCCTTTTTCATCTTCGGTAACATCAAATCCCGCTTTTTCAAGAATACCCGTAAGCTTCTCGGAGTCTCTCGCATTCATCTGACAGCCGAATGTGACAACCGCACAGCTTATTTTACGCCCTGTATCATTAAGATGATCATCGGTGATAGCCTTTAGCTTATCTATATATTCAAGTTGTGATCGTAATTCTTCCGTATTTTCCATCCTGTTTCCTTGTTTTATCTTACGGATATGCCGTTTAATCGCTTATTACCCGTGTCATGGCTATATCATTATCATTGGGTGTAATATGATCCACCATCTGAAAATCAAAGCATATTCCGATCCTGTGACTTATATCAGTCTCGGAAAAAAATCTGTCATAATAACCTTTGCCATAACCCAATCTGTGTCCGTCCCGGTCGAACACCGAACCCGGAGTGATACAAACACAGTCATCGTCCGTTTTTGCGGTATCAAGCTTAAGATATTCGATCTTTAAAGGTTCTCTGATGCCGTATGTGGATATCATCAGTTCATCGACCGTAAATATCCGGTAAAAAGAAAGCTTAAAATCAGGCTCGCATACGGGAGCATAGACCTTCTTGCCATCCAAAAGCGCTCTGCATATAAGTCTGTCGGTTGCGACTTCACCGTTGTAATCGGCATATACAAGTACTGTTGAGGCATTCTTGTATTCCTCGGTAGCCACTACTTTATCCGTGATGATATCGCTTCGCCTTATGCGTTCTTCTGCACTTAGTTCTCTTCTTAACCTTATCTTTTCTTTACGTAATGAGCTGTAATCTTCCATCGGTCTGTGCTGCTTATATCATTTGTCGCTTTCATTCATATGACTGATAAAATCGATCATATCGAAAGACTTATCTTCATGTGCCTTAAATATCGTACCTACATCTCTGCCGTCCATAATGCGATGAAGGATGCGCATATCCGATGCATTGGCGATTATCATATCGGTTCCGCTGCTTGTGGCGATCTTGGCCGCATTAAGCTTGGTATTCATACCGCCCGTACCTACACTTGATCCGGTAGTACCCTTTGCCATGGCGAAGAACTCATCGTTAAGTTCATCCACTTCCTTGATAAACTCTGCATCTTTATTCTTGTGAGGATCGTCGGTATACAAGCCGTCAATATCCGATAAAAGTATCAAAAGATCTGCACCCGTAAGTGATGCAACTATGGCTGACAATGTATCATTATCACCGATCAGCACATCATCCTCGCCAACCAATATCTCATATGTCGATACTGTATCATTCTCATTGACTATAGGGATGATGCCCATATTAAGAAGCTCTGTGAACGTATTATAAGCATTGGCTCTGTTGACTTCATCGGTCACTGTGTTTTTCGTCATCAGTATCTGAGCCGCTATATGATTGTATTCGGAAAAAAGCTTCTGGTAAGTCATCATAAGTCTTGCCTGTCCGATGGCGGCGCAGGCCTGTTTGAAGCCCATATTGCCTCGCTGACTGTTGACTGCAGCCTGACCGATCACTCTTTTACCCACGGCAATGGCACCGGAACTTACCAGTATAACATCCTTACCCTGATTGCTTATATTGCAGAGTTCTCTTACAAGCACATCAAGCTTGGTATAATCAAGGCCTCCCGTCTCCTTATGAACAAGTGAAGACGAACCCACCTTAATGACTATTCTTTTTTTATCCGGTATATCCGGACGTGTTACCTTGTCATATGTCTCTTCCATATCTCCTCCGCTATGATGATTCCGTCCATTGCGGCCGAAGTTATCCCTCCGGCATATCCCGCGCCTTCTCCGCACGGATAAATGTTGCTTACGGACGAATAATATGTTTCATCCCTTAATATCCTTACAGGACTTGATGTCCTGCTCTCTACACCGGCCAGAATTACTTCATCGCTTCCAAAGCCGGGGATAATCCGATCAAACCTCTTCATTCCGTCAATGAATGTATCCTTAAGATCCTTATCAAAAAGACCTGTAAGATCGGTATTGCATATATTACCTTTAAAGCCATCCGTATCAATTGCTCCGCAATCTGTTACTCCCGCCTTATAAGCACCGAGAGTCTGAACGGGAATATGTCCGCCACCCAGGTCATATGCCTTTTTTTCAAGGCTTTCAAGGTATCTTAAGCCGGCAAATGTATCATCCGAGCCAAAATCGTTGGTATCAATGTTCATAATAATACCGCTGTTGGCATAGTGTCCGGCTCTTTTTGAATAGCTCATACCGTTAACAACGGTCAGTCCCGACTCCGATGATGCATTGACGACATATCCTCCGGGGCACATACAGAAACTGTATATATTTCTGCCCGTGACCGCCTTGTGAGTAAGCTTATAGGATGCAGGCGGTAATTTCCTGTCTGAATTGTCACGGCCGTACTGTGACATATCTATAAGAGACTGGGGATGAAGCACTCGCAGTCCCACGGCAAACGGCTTGGCGCTCATCTTTATCCCTTTTTCTGCAAGCATGTGATACGTATCTCTTGCACTGTGACCAATGGCTAAGACCAGCGCATCAGTCTCTGTCTCTATTATGTCATTGATGATCGCCTTTACATGATCTCCGACAGGCTTAATATCAGTAAGCTTATGTTCAAAATATATGTCCCCGCCGCATTCTAAGATCGTATGACGCATATTCTTGACTACGGTTCTTAATATATCGGTCCCGATATGCGGCTTGCTGTCATAGAGAATATGGTCAGGCGCACCGTTTTTTACAAATATTTTAAGGACTTCGGCGTTACGTCCGTATCTGTCGTTAACCAAAGTATTAAGCTTGCCATCGGAAAACGTACCGGCCCCGCCTTCGCCAAACTGTATATTGCTGTTTGGGTTAAGTTCACCCGATACAAAAAACTGCTCCACATCACGGGTTCTCTCATCTACCGGCAGACCGCGTTCATATACTATTGGTCTGCAACCGTTAACGGCAAGCATATAAGCACAAAAAAGCCCGGCCGGTCCCATTCCTATGATAACCGGTCTGTCTTTACCGTTAGAATCAATATTCTTAAGATCACCTTCGGGCCATTTATATGAATTGTCCGAAGCCTCTGTTATATTTCTGTCAGCCTTTAACGACCCTGATATAACCGAATGGGGAAGATCCAACTCCACAGTATATACATAATATAACTTAGGCTTATGCCTGGCATCGAGGCTCTTTTTTACGATCCTGTATTCCGGGATGTCACTTAATCTAAGTTTCTTCTTTATGGCCTGTTTAAGCGCCTTGTCTGCATTCTTAATATCTGCATCTATCTTTATCTGACTGATACGTATCATCAATATGTACCTGCGGCTTTGCCGGCTATATATCCCGTTGTCCACGCCCACTGAAGATTATATCCGCCGCATTTGCCGTCCACATCCAGCATCTCGCCGCATATATATAATCCCGGAGAACGAAGTGACATACAGTTTTTATCTATCTCTCTTAAAGGTACCCCTCCGCTGCAAGCCTGAGCATGAGTGAAATCCTTAACTCCTGTAACGGATAGCTTGAGAGCTCTCATAAGGCTTATTGCCGTAATAAGATCATCTGCCTTTTCTGTATCTACACCTTCTTCTGGATCAAGGCCCGCCATATCAATTAGCAGTGTGCAAAGCTTGGTATTAAGAGTGCCAAGGAAAAAGTCCTTAACAGGAGCTCCCTGAAACGATAATATCCTGCTCTGCATCATCTCAATGAATTCATCCTCGGAAAGGCCGGGCATAAAATCGATCAACAACTCATAAGAAGCATTCTTATCAGCTCCAACGTAATGACTTAACTGGAATATGGGTATGCCGCTGACACCATAATCGGTGATCTGAAGCTGTCCGTATTCGCTTCCGATCATAGCTCCGTCCTTAAGAAGAGTAATGACAGCATCCGCTCTTACTCCGCTTATATCCTTAAAAAACTCCCCTTTGCATTTTAGTGCGGTAAGCGCCGGCTTAACGGGAAGGATCGTGTGTCCGAATGAATAGGCAATGGAATAACCGTCCTTATCGGAAGGCAGTCTCTCGCTTTTTGATAACCCTGCATAGCTTCCGCAAGCAAGTATTACCCGGTCATAGTTTAAGGTACGTCCAAGTGCTGATACGGCAAACTTATACGGAGTTTCTTTTGTGATCGATTCTATATCCACCGAGGTGACGATCTTTACACCATAAGCCTTAAGCTGTGTTATCAGTATATCCCTAACCACACCGGCCTGATCGCATGACGGATACAGATATCCGTTCTCATCTTTTATGATAAGTCCCAGACTTTTAAATGTTCTGATCGTATCCGACTCATCAAACTGAGTAAAATATTCATTAAGCAGATCAGCATCCACGGAATGATAACAGTCAAGGCCGAGATATGTATTGCCAAGATTGCAACGTCCGTTACCGGTGCGTGACAGCTTTTTGCCAAGCACATCATTATGTTCGTATATCGTGACATTTGCACCCATCGAAGCAGCGCTTATCGCTGCCATCATTCCGGAAGCCCCGCCTCCGATCACCAATACTTCCATAGCATCACCCGGTATAATCACTACCTGTCAACAAAAAAGCTCCCGATAAAATACGAAGGATAATATATCAAAGTTCCCTTAAGCGAATTGATATCCCTTTTGCCGATCCCTTTTAATATGGCGATCGTAAGGAAATAAAGCGCATAAGAAAGAGCTATTGTAATAATTAAGAATATCGGATTCATGACCAGGAAATTATCCATAGCCACAAGCACTATCGCAAAAATGGCCGTCCCAATAAGTATCTTTACACTCTTATATCCCAAATCAATAAGATCCGGTCTCGAAACCATATATACAGCAATAAGGAGTCCTGCAGCTTCTACCAGATATCCGATGATCAGTGATGTTATAAGGACTGATGAAGATGCATCGCCCCCTTTTGCGGAAAATGCAAACGCATAAGTAACTGCAAGACATAAAACCGATCCGACAAGCGAATAAAGACTTAATTTATGTGCATTAAGTATGCCCTTGCATATATGTGTCATGCCCATGAGTAATATAAGTATCCCACCCAAACGAAGCATATCGGCGCCAAGCGACATACGTCCGTCAAAGAATATGGACACGATAGGCTTTGCAAGCAATATGACCATAACAGACAGTGGTGTCAGTATATACAATGAATTCTTAAGAAGATAAATGATCCTGGTATATACATTACGCTGTTCATCCCTTTGGATATCATTTCTGATCGCCTTATGTTCACGGTCGGAATACTCCAAAAAGCCTATCATGAAAAATCCAAGGACGATTAAGAACTTGCCGCCGAACACTCCGGCGTTAATAAACGTCTCTTTCATATCCGCGCCGAGATTATATGCGTTTCTCACATATATAAGGGTCGTACCGGCTATGCACAATACCGGGAACAACTTCTCAACAATGTATAAACCGAAAAGCTTACCGAAACTGATATATATCTTCCTTGCATTGTCCGAACCCATAACGGAATCGTACATATTACGGTTGACCGTTCCGGCGATCCTGTCACCTATAAGGACAGCGATTATGCTTACAAGTCCTGCAACACACTGAACAAGTATCGCTCCTATGACCCCGTTGATATTGGAATACATGGGCTCTTTTAATAAGGCGGCAACCTTAATGCCGTACATATACATACGTGTTATAACAAAAGGAGAAAGTGCAATGAGTACTATGCATCCGAGCAATTCGGCAACAATGCATACATAGGTATCTCCTTTGCCTTGGAAATACCCCATAATACAGCCTTTAAGGGAATATACAAGAAAATATATGCCGAATACGGCCAGAACACTCTCCGGTAATCTGTAGCCGATGAAAGCCTTAAGGATAGGGCCTGACAAAGTCCATAGCAAAAGACACACAAGTCCACCGACCACTACGCTGTATAGAAGCCCGTATCTGAAGACAAGCTTGCAGTTATGATACAGCCCCTTGGACTTTCTTACGCTGACCATCTTGGCAACCGTGGGCTTAATGGCACCTGAAAGTAAAGTCACAAGTATATAGAATATTGCAAATGATACAAAATAAAAGCCGAATCCGAGATCTCCTGCCAGATATCCGACAATCATCCAAAATATAAGATTAAGAATCCTCGTAGCTATACGGGCATAGTCCTTTATATTCATAAAACCCTCTTACTGTTCTTCCCTTTTTATCCCAAGCGTCTCTAAAATGCTCTCCTGTTTGGCTTCCATAAGTTCGGCATCTTCCTCGGTCATATGGTCATAACCGCTTAAATGATACATGCTGTGTGCGACCAAAAACGCAAATTCCCTTAAAGCGCTGTGTCCATAAAGCTCAGCCTGCAGCTTTACTCTGTCAACGGATATGATTATATCGCCGAGTGTAATAAGTCCGGTCTCGGGATCGGTACATGTTGCTTCCATACCGGATATATCAAAAGCACCGGGAGCCACAAAATCAAGTCCCGGAAACGACAATACATCGGTGGCATTGTCAATGCCCCGATTCTCTCTGTTATATACCCGTATGCCTTCATCATCCGTTAAAAGCAGATTGACCTCAACATCATAAGGACAGCCTTCTGCATAAAGTACGGCATCTATCACATCAGCCGCTGTTTTCTCAATATCAAAATCAAAACTTACATCCGTGTCATTGTCCAGGAATAATCTCATTTCTTGCCCTTTGCTGTCTTTTTATCTCTGTTTAGTCTGCTCTCATATTCATCGTATGCCTTGACGATCCTCTGAACCAACGGATGTCTGACAACATCCCTGCTGTCAAGTTCTATAAAGCCAATACCTTCGACCCCCTTAAGCACTTTAAGTGCAACATCAAGTCCCGATACGGCACCTGACGGCAGATCTTTTTGGGTACGGTCACCGGTTATCACCACCTTGGATCCGAAGCCTATTCTTGTTAAGAACATCTTCATCTGTGCAGGAGTGGTATTCTGAGCTTCATCAAGGATAATATATGCATTATCAAGTGTTCGTCCTCGCATGTATGCAAGCGGCGCTACCTCGATAAGCCCTTTCTCCATATTTTTAAGGAATCCGTCCGCCCCCATGATCTGATACAGGGCATCATACAGAGGTCTTAAATACGGATCCACCTTACTCTGCAGGTCACCCGGCAAAAAGCCAAGCTTCTCACCTGCTTCTATTGCAGGTCTTGTCAGAATAAGTCTCTCAACTTCACCGCTCTTAAATGCTGTTATGGCCATCGCCATGGCAAGATATGTCTTACCCGTTCCGGCGGGTCCCATAGAGAATACCACCATATTATCCTTTATGGCATCCACATACTTCTTCTGGCCCACGGTCTTGGGCTTAACAGGCCTGCCTGATATCGTATGACATATAAGTTCATTGTCTATATTAAGTATCTCTTCCGCGGAATTCTCCATACTCATAGCTATCGCGTAATCCACCTGCTGTTCGGTGATCTCACTGCCTCTTTTTGAAAGTGTATTAAGCGTGCTTATCACACCTGTTGCGCGTTTAACAGAAAGATCGCTGCCGCTTACTTTGATCCTGTCATCACGAAATACGATATCAACGCTTAAGCTTCTTTCAATCTTTTTTAAATACACATCAAACTGCCCGAATATATTGCCGGCATCCGATGCACCAATACTTAAAAATTCTTCCATCGCATAATATACCCAATCTTATATATATTACCATTTTGTGAGGTTTTTCACAATATATAGTATGGTAACTATTTATGATATGGTTCATTTTTGATGATACGAAATGCCCTGTAAATCTGCTCAAGCAATATCACGCGCATCAGCTGGTGAGGAAATGTCATATCCGAAAAAGACAAAAGCATATTTGCGCGTTTTTTCACATTTTCAGACAATCCAAGACTTCCGCCTATAATAAAGGCTATACTGCTCTTGCCTGAAATTGCCAGATCACTGATCTTTTTGGAAAAATCCACGGAATCAAGTCTCTTGCCTTCTATGGCAGTCGCTATAACATAGGACTGATCCGGGATCTTAGCAAGTATTCGATCGCCTTCAGTATCAAGTATCCTTTTGCAATCATTTTCGGAAGCATTATCCGGTGTCTGTTCGTCCGCAAGTTCTGTGATATTTAACTTACAATATTTAGAAAGACGCTTAGCATATTCGTTAAGCGCCTCTCTGTAAAAACTCTCTTTTATCTTACCAATACAGATAATATCTATATTCATATCATCTCCGGATCTATGCCTGCTTAGACAGATATTCGTCAATGCCCTGTGCCGCAGTCTTGCCCGCACCCATTGCAAGGATAACTGTTGCTGCACCTGTTACGGCATCGCCACCGGCATATACGCCGGCCTTTGATGTAGCTCCTGTATCCTCCGTAGCAACAATGCACTTTCTGTTATTGATCTCAAGGCCCTTTGTCGTAGATGATATAAGCGGATTCGGGCTTGTGCCGAGTGACATGATAACGGTATCTACATCAATCACAAATTCACTGCCTTTAACCTCTACAGGACGTCTGCGCCCTGATTCATCAGGCTCTCCGAGTTCCATCTTAATGCACTTTATGCCGTTAACCCAGCCGTTTTCGTCAGCAAGAATCTCGACCGGATTGGTCAACAGATCAAATATGATTCCTTCTTCCTTTGCATGATGTACTTCTTCAACTCTGGCAGGAAGCTCTTCCTCACTTCTTCTGTATACGATATGCACCTCACTGCCAAGGCGAAGTGCGGTTCTTGCAGCATCCATTGCCACATTACCGCCACCGACAACGGCAACCTTTTTGCCTATCTTAATGGGTGTAGGGCTCTCAGGGTCATAAGCCTTCATAAGATTGCTTCTCGTAAGGTATTCATTGGCTGAAAATACACCGCTGTAAGTCTCACCGGGTATGCCCATGAATTTGGGAAGTCCTGCGCCCGAACCGATAAATACGGCATCAAAGCCCTCTTCTTCTAAAAGTTCGTCTATTGTTACAGACTTGCCTATGATAACATTGGTCTCGATCTTTACGCCCAATGCTTTTACGTTCTCTATCTCTTTTTTAACGACCTTTTCCTTGGGAAGACGGAATTCGGGAATACCATATACGAGCACTCCGCCTGCTTCATGTAAAGCCTCAAAGATGGTAACGTCATATCCCATCCTTGCAAGATCTCCCGCACAGGTAAGACCTGCAGGGCCGGAACCTATGACTGCGATCTTCTTATCTTTCTTAGTCTCGCTCTTTTTGGGCTTAATGCCGTTAGCGCATGCCCAATCGGCAACAAATCTCTCAAGCTTACCGATAGAGATCGGATCACCCTTGATACCTCTTATGCACTTGCCCTCACACTGAGTCTCCTGAGGACATACTCTTCCGCACACAGCAGGAAGTGCGCTGGACTCTGATATGATCTCGTAAGCCTTCTTAAAATCACCGTTCTTTACCTGCTCGATAAAGCCGGGTATATTAATGGCTACGGGACAGCCCTTTATACACTGTGCATTCTTACAATTGATACAACGCTCAGACTCACTTCTTGCTTCTTCCTCGTTATATCCCAAGCATACTTCTTCAAAATTCGTGGCTCTTACTGCCGGCTCCTGTTCACGTACAGGAATCTTCTTTAATACATCCATTTATCCAATCTCCATATCATCAATTACAGTTACCGCAACCGCCGTGATGAGTATCTCCTTCCTGTAATGCCAATAACTTACGGCCTTCTTCTGTCTTATACATCTGCGAACGCTTCATGGCTCCGTCAAAATCCACAAGATGTCCGTCGAACTCAGGCCCGTCAACACAGGCAAACTTCACTTCATCACCGACAATGATACGGCATGCGCCGCACATTCCCGTTCCATCAACCATTATGGGGTTCATGCTCACTATGGTTTTCAGCCCAAGTTCCTTGGTAAGCTTACATACGAACTTCATCATGATCATGGGACCTATCGCAACACAGAGATCATATTTTTTGCCCTCTGCATAAAGATCTTCTATCACCTTGGTGACCATACCGCTTCTGCCGTATGAGCCATCATCAGTTGTAATATATAAGTTGCCGGCTACTGCCTTCATCTCATCCTCAAGAATGAGAATGTCCTTGGTCTTGGCACCAACAATGACATCAGCACTTGCACCCTGCTCCTTAAGCCACTTAACCTGCGGATATACGGGAGCTGTTCCAACTCCGCCTGCCACGAAAAGGATCTTCATATTCTTAAGCTCATCGACAGACTTCTCCGTAAGTTCCGAAGCAAGACCCAAAGGACCAACAACATCGTGGAAAGAATCTCCCATCTTAAGTGTGCTCATCTCTGTAGTACTTGCACCCACAGTCTGGAACACGATCGTGATGGTTCCCTTTTCTCTGTCATAATCACATATCGTAAGAGCTATCCTCTCACTGTTTTCCTTTGTCCTGACAATAAGGAACTGTCCGGGCATGCACTTCTTTGCTACACGTGGAGCTTCCACGACCATCTGACATATATTGTCGGACAGCTTTTTAGCTTCTACAATCTTATACATACGTCTCCTTTCGCTGTATATACACGGCTTTAAATAACCGATATTTATACTTTATGACATTCTTACAAATATTATCTTAATTCCCTAAAAAAATCAATCATCATATTGGTATTTAGCTCATATATTGGCATTTATCTTATCATGCATCAAAAAGGACTGATCGAATATGCATCTCCGCCGCCTCTTTTGACCAGGAATATCTCTCCCGTCATACAATCTATGGCAAATACATTACCGGTCATGGATTTGGCGCCGGAACCGAACAGATAGTATTCATTATAGCAATATAGGGATCTGTTACCTATATAACGCATCTCGCTGAAAAGATAATCAAATCTGCCGGGATAGATTGGGGATGTACCGGTAAGATCGGTTATATAACCTATCGAAACAAGATGATTCTTTAAAAGACCGCATCCTGTCTGTTCGTCGAACATCTTCTCAACCGTAATATTGTACTCTTTTTCCAGTACTTCACTTGTAAGTCCCCTGCTGTTAACTGATACAAATTTGATGACAGTCACTCCGTCGGATACAGGTATCGGATCACCGTATATACGGCTGTGTTCATCGGGATCCGTTCCATCCAAAGTATAATATACAAAGCAATCTTCCGGAACTATCACACGTACAAGCTGCGGCTTATCATATTCGCCCGAATCAAGCGATACCATCGGTACCGCAGGGGCCTCTGCGAGTATATTGTAAGTATGTGACATCACAGGCGATACAACTCCGTATTTATTGACAAATACAGCCTGGATAAAATGTTTGCCTTTCTTTAGCATTAAGGGCTCTTTATATTCCTTGGATCCCTCATCCGGTTTGGTCCCGTCGTCCGTATAATATACCTTTCCTTCTGATTTTACGGATAAAGAAAGCACTATGGAAGAATCATAGCTTCCGTCATCATGCGAAAACTCCGGCGGATCGGCCAGATAATCCACAAAAGCAGTCTTTATATCATCCGAAGCATAGGTATGCAGAAAAAGATCTATATCGGAGTAATCTCCCTCGTCCTCATATATGGAAATTACATTTGAAAAAGCCAGAGTCGATGAAGGATCGCGGCTTATTACACCGGTATATTCATCGATTGCCATATCGATATTTCCCATCTCTTTATAGCACTCGGCGATCTGAAAATATGTATTCAGATCATCAGGATCAAGCTGTATGGCTTTTTTGTAGAAAGCACAGGCATCTTTGTATGAACCGGCTTTATATGCCTTATCGCCCATTTTCACCTGATATGAAGCAGAATTATCCCTGTAAAACATAACAGACATAAAGATTATCAGAGCGATCAAGGCCACCGAACAAAGGGCTGTGAACAGATAAAAGAAACGACTTTTGGGAAGTTTTGAAACAACATCATCAACCGGAAGATCGCTTGTTATACTTACCGCATCATCTTCGGACGCACTTAACAAAGCCTCATTATCTGAAGCTTTAGCGTTAACATCAGTAACTATATTCTGTATCGATTCCTCAATACTAAGCTCGATCTCAGGCTGAAATTCGGGTACTATATGTACCTCTGCGCCGCACTCGGGACAGAATATCAGGCCGTCATCAAACTTATGTCCGCATTTAGAACATTCCATGTCATATCCTTAATGAAAAATCTAAAAAAGGCCTGTTATCTCGCCGTTATCATCTGTATCAATGGATAAAGCTGCCGGTTTTTTGGGAAGTCCCGGCATGGTCATGATATCACCGGTCAAAACTACGATAAATCCTGCTCCTGCAGAAATATACATATCTCTTACTTTGATCTTAAATCCCGAAGGTCTTCCAAGCAGTGACGGGTCATCCGATAATGAATACTGAGTCTTGGCCATACATACCGGGAGCTTATCAAATCCAAGCGCATTAATCTTTTCAAGATTCTTTAATGCCTTGCTGTCATAGTCAACTCCGTCGGCTCCGTAGATCTTTCTTGCCACCGCTTCGATCTTATCCTTAACGGGAAGATCCGTTTCGTATATGGGTGCAAAATGACTTTCCTTGTGTTCTATGGTATCTACTACGGTCTTTGCAAGTTCTACACCGCCTTCTCCACCAAATTCCCATACTTTTGAAAGCGCAAAAGATGCACCTCTTTCTTTACAGAAATTCTCTACAAATTCAGTCTCTTCATCACTGTCCGTAACAAAAGCGTTAAGTGTAACAACTACGGGCACATTATATGATTTAAGATTCTCAATATGCTTTTCAAGATTAACGATTCCCCTCTTTAAAGCTTCTATGTCCGGAACCGAAAGCTTATCCTTGGGGATACCGCCGTTATACTTAAGAGCCCTGATCGTAGCCACCAATACGATGGCATCAGGCTTAAGACCTGCTACCCTGCACTTGATATCCAAAAACTTCTCAGCTCCAAGATCTGCTCCGAAACCTGCTTCGGTAATGCAGTAATCAGCCATCTTAAGAGCTGCTTTTGTAGCGATAACGGAATTACATCCATGCGCGATATTGGCAAAAGGACCACCATGTACGATCGCAGGCGTATGTTCAAGAGTCTGTATGAGATTAGGCTTTAGCGCGTCCTTTAAAAGTGCGGCCATCGCACCGACTGCTCCAATATCTCCGGCCGTTACCGGATCTCCGTCGAAATTGTAGGCAACAATTATCTTTGCAAGACGCTTCTTAAGATCCTCCATCCCGGTCGTAAGACACAGTATAGCCATGATCTCACTGGCTACGGTTATGACAAAATGATCTTCTCTGACAAATCCGTCAGCTTTATTACCTATTCCGACTACGATATTGCGAAGCGCCCTGTCGTTCATGTCAAGACATCTCTTCCAAACTATCTGTCTTGTATCGATATTAAGCTCATTGCCCTGATGAATATGGTTATCGATCATGGCTGCAAGCAGATTATTGGCTGATGTTATCGCATGGAAATCACCGGTAAAATGCAGATTAAGCTCATCCATGGGAACAACCTGAGCCATACCGCCTCCTGCGGCTCCGCCTTTTACACCAAAGCAGGGTCCCAAAGAAGGTTCCCTTAATGCGATTATGGCATTTTTGCCGATCTTTGCCATAGCCTGACCAAGGCCCACGGTCGTCGTAGTCTTACCCTCACCTGCAGGTGTAGGATTGATAGCCGTTACAAGTATAAGCTTACCGTCAGGTCTGCCCTTTATACTGTCAAGGTATTCCTGCGAAAGCTTACATTTGTACTTACCGTAATACTCAAGGTCATCCTCCGGGATATTTAATGATGCTGCGATCTCCCTTATGGGCTTAAGCTTGGCTTCTCTTGCGATCTCGATATCAGATTTCATCAACATACTCCTCAAATTGTTCGATACTCATAAGTATCTCACGTGGCTTGGTTCCATTTTCCTCACTTACTACACCGGCTTCAGCAAGCTGATCCATTATCCTGGCCGCTCTGTTGAATCCGATCTTGAACTTTCTCTGAAGGCTTCCTATGGACGCCTTATCCTGCATGATTATAAACTTTCCGGCCTCTGCAAAAAGGTCGTCGGTCTCATCGGCCGAACCTCCTGCATCACCGCTTCCTCCGGAAATACTTATATTGGATATCTTATTTTCTATATCTCCGACAGATATGCCGACATAATCCTGGCTCTTAAGATAATCAACCACCTTACCGACTTCAGCATCGGATACAAAGGCTCCCTGTACTCTGGCCGGCTTTGGATAGCCCTGAGGGAAGAACAGCATATCACCCTTACCCAAAAGCTTTTCAGCGCCGTTCATATCAAGTATTGTCCTTGAATCAACACCGCTGCTTACGGCAAAAGCTACACGACTGGGCATGTTGGCTTTAATAAGTCCTGTTATGACATCAACCGAAGGCCTCTGTGTGGCAATGATAAGATGGATACCGCAGGCACGGGCCAACTGTGCGATTCGACATATACTCTCTTCCACTTCCTTGGCTGCCACCATCATAAGGTCGGCAAGCTCGTCAACAATGATCACAATCTGAGGAAGCTTATGGATCTCGTTGCCTTCATCATCTGTAGTCTTACCCGATGCGATCATGTCTTCGATTATCTTATTGTATCCCTTAAGATCTCTGACATTCATGTCAGCAAATTTCTTATATCTTTCTGTCATCTCGGCTACGCCCCAGTTAAGTGCAGCGGCAGCCTTCTTGGGATCTGTAACGACAGGTGTCATAAGGTGAGGAATACCGTTATATACGCTCAGTTCCACGACCTTGGGATCCACCATTATGAGTTTAACATCATCCGGATGAGCCTTATACAGGATACTCATGATGATGGTATTGATGCATACCGACTTACCGGATCCTGTAGCTCCGGCAATGAGCATATGCGGCATCTTGGCTATATCAGCCACTATCGTCTGACCGGCAATATCCTTACCTACAGCAAATGCAAGCTTGGAATCAAAGTCCTTAAACGCCTTGTCCTCCAAAAGTTCTCTTAAGCCCACACCCGTGCTCTCCTTGTTGGGCACTTCAATGCCTACAGCGGACTTTCCGGGTATCGGTGCTTCGATCCTTATATCCGTTGCTGCCAGGCTTAACTTGATATCATCTGCAAGCGATACTATCTTATTAACCCTGACTCCCACTTCAGGCTGAAGTTCGAATCTGGTAACGCTCGGGCCCTGACTAATATCCTTTATCTCAGCCTTAACGCCAAAATTATCAAGTGTATTCTTAAGCAATACTGCTTTATCCATAAGCTCATTTTTCGATGAGCCTTTTCCGGAATCAAATTTATTAAGCAATGACAACGGCGGCATCTTATAAGCCTTTGATACATGTCTTGTCGGAGCTTTGAATACGGGTTCCGATAATTCCCCCGGCGATGTTACACGCTCAGATCCGGCTGCTCTGTCTGCAGAACTTCTCTTTGCTGCTACCGGCTTAACAGGAGCATTAACGGAAGTGTCGATTGAAGGCTTATCTTCCATAACGGGCACATCTTCATCAACATTTGATACGATCCCGCCCTGTCCGAAGGTAACTTCACTCATTCCTTCAAATACATCCTGTGAGCGGGCATGTGCACGGCTTACCACAACATCATCCTGTGCGATATCTTTTACTGTGATCTCATGAATATCATCTCTGTCAAATGTGGAAAGTTTACCCTTGTCTGCGGAATCAAAACGGGTATGCTCCATTGTTCCGGATACTTTTTTGTCGATCCTCTTTTTATAATTGATCTCGGGAAGAGGCTCACCCTGTATGCGATCTTCCCTCTCTGTATCATCACGTAGGTTCTCATCACGCTTATCATCATCTGCTTCATCCGATCCGCTTCCCATGCCTACGCCGATGCCTTTGCGTTTTTTTGCATATCTTGGCATATCATCATCAAAAATATCGGAATTATTCTCTTCATTGTCCCTTATATGACGATTACCGGCTCTGACAGCCTCAACGGAGGCATCACGAAATCTTGCACCGTTATCACGTATGGAATTAAGCGCATCTTTTCCCAGGATAAGAACAATACACAATATAGCGATGATTATAAGCACGATAACCGTACCCACATTCGAAAGATACTTCTTAAGGAAATAAGCTATCGATCCGAATATTACGCCGCCGCCAAGTCTGTCCGAAGATCCGCAGTCCCATATTTCTTTTAAAATATAGGAATCCATTGTCTTTGATGCGCCGCTGACCAATTCAGTCAACATGCTGCTGACTGCATATAATATGCTGCCGCAGATCACTCTTCTGTATCTTATGCCCACGGGATCATATATCCTGATACCGGCATATGTCACAGCAAC
>JAEEGL013450956.1_pt1 | contig 22821 bp, 20 predicted proteins | sample 9134231 | NCBI WGS metagenome assembly JAEEGL01 (sample SAMN16246548, study PRJNA631951) | gut metagenome | biome: gut microbiome; feature: rumen; material: fiber-attached | host: Bos | place: Iran: Karaj | collected 2018-10 | reverse complement strand
GGTCGCAACTACAGCTTCAAGATGGATATGCAGATCATCTTCCGTACGCTGACAGGCTTCGTTCAGAAACAAAACGTTTAGAAACATAAACCATATAGCAATGAATAAGTTAAAAAGACTATTATTTATTGTAGCCATCACAGGAACGACCACCTCCGCCTTCGCCCAGTTCGACGAGAGCGGAATCGCTGCTGGATTCTTCGATTCCAGCAAAGATAAAGACATCAATTTCTCCGAATTCCACTTGCCGCCATTGTCGGTATTGTTTGAAAATGCGAAGTCAACACCACAGATTATGACTTTAGAGAAAGCACGTCAGATAGCTCAGGCAGAAGTTGCTAAGCAGAAAAGACATATCTTCTCATATCTGAGAGCCCATGGTAGCTATAGCTATGGCAAAGGTGATATGTGGGGTAATTCAAGTGGTGCTTATTCGCCGATGGTCATGCAATATCAAGGATCAGAATCCAATTACTGGAATGTTGGTGTTAGTTTGAATTTACCATTAGAAGACATTTTAGACCTAACAGCTTCAGTTAAACGCAAAAGGCTGGAAATGGATCAAGCTGTGATTCAAAAAGACATTGCTTATGACCAATTAAAGCTACAGATTGCATCATTATTTGTAACAATCACCAATAACTTAGTATCATTAAAATCCCTCGGCGAAGCTGCAGCAGCATATCAAGGAGCCGGAGCTTTAGATCGTGAAGACTTTGAAAATGGCAATATGGACATTTCGGCTTATGCAAGTACAAAAATGTATGAAGCAGGCCAAGTTTCTGGATATCAGGCCCTTCAAACAAGAATCACGACAGATATTTTAACGTTGGAGATATTGACCCACACCCCTATTATTACAAATACCACAACAGAAATAACTCTTGACACCCGTGTTAACAAATCAGAAAAGGAAATTGCCAAAGAAAATAAGGCTGTAGAAAAGCGTATAAAGAAAGCAGTTAAAGAAGAAAATAAAAAAGAGAAAAAGTTGGAAAAAGCTGAAGCAAAAGCGGCTAAAGCAGCAGCAAAAGCAGAGAAAAAACTAAAGAAATAACTTTAAAGATCATTTGAAATGGATTTGTTCAGATATATAGTCAGGTTCTTATATAAGATTCGTTGGTATTTAATTATACTTCCACTGATTGCATTGGTTGTAGCCTGGTTTATGACCCGTAACATGGAGCGTGTTTATGATACAAATACGACCATCTACACTGGTATGATTACAGCTTATAATATAGAAGGAGGTTCTGGTGTAGCAGGCGGTAATTCAAAAACGAATTTGGCAAATCTTATGTTGTTAGTGACCACAGACGCCACAATCCACGAGGTATCCTTACGTCTATTTGCCCGCTGTATGATGTATGGAAATCCCAACAAAGACAACAACTATATTTCTGCAGAGCATTTCCGTCAGCTTAGCAATAGTGTGCCAGCTGAAGTAAAAGCATTGATTAATCACAATAGTGAAAATGCTACATACGCCAACTTAAAAGCATACGAGAAGCCGTCTTCTGGCAATTACCTTTTTGGTTTAACAAATTACCACAACTGGTTTGGAATCAATAGCATCACATCGCGTTTAAAGGTTATTCAATTAAAGGGGAGTGATATCATTGACATCGGCTACTCAGCCAACGATGCAGGAATCGCCTACAACACCTTAGACATCTTAAATGAAGTCTTCGCGCGTCAATACGCTCAGTTACGCTATGGCGAGACTAATAATGTCATCAAATTCTTTGAGCGAGAAGTCGCCCGTCTCTACCGCATCCTTACCAATGCAGAAGATGATCTTATTCGTTACAACGTAGAAAAGCGTATTATCAACTATGGGGAGCAGACAAAGGTTTTGGCAGGACTGGATGGTAGTCAAAAAGTGTCTGATAATAATTTGTTAATTGACAGAACTACAACTAGAGCATTAATGGACTATTTGGAGCGCCAGTTAGGAGATCGTGCAAAGATAATCAGAGCAAATAAAGAGTTCACAGACCAAGTGACAGATATTTCTCGTATACAATCACGCATTTCCAATCTTCGACTCATGAACAGCGAAGGAGGTGGAACGGGTGTGGAATCTCAATTAGAGTTAGCAAAAGCCGAACGAATGTTACAAGATGCGACGAACAATGTCCGTAGTCTGGTAAAAGATATTGAAGCAGGAACGACCAGCACAGAAACAGGCGTAAAAGCTAGTGACATGATTAGTAAGTGGCTGGAACAAGTATTGCTTCTTGAGAAAACGAAAGCTCATGAAAGTGCACAGGATATTATGCGTCAGAAATTGGATAAAGAAATTCTTTATTATGCTCCAATAGGCGCAACTCTCAGCCGTAAAGATAGACATATCAGTTTTATCGAAGGAAACTATATGGCCATGCTCAATTCTTTGAATGCAGCCCGTCTTCGTCAAAAAAACCTTCAAATGAATACAGCTACACTTCGTGTACTGAATCCTCCGATGTTCCCCATGAATGCCCAGCCGACAAATCGTTTGATGATTTTATTGGGTGCATTTATGCTAACATTCTTATTGACAGCCATGTATTTCTTCATTATCGAGTTGCTGGATCGCACTCTTCGCGACCGTATGCGCTCTGAGGTCATCACCAAGATTCCTGTTATGGGATGCTTCCCTAAAGAAAGTACATTGCGCTATCGTCGTTTCAACAAGACGATTGCTGACATGGCCTTACGGCAACTTAGCAAATCCTTACTACCTCATTTCAATGAAGGTCAACAGAATGTCTTAAATCTATTATCAACAGATGCAGGAAATGGTAAAAGTTATATAGCCCAAGAGCTTGAGAACTATTGGATTTCGATAGGTTTACAAGTACGCCGTCTGACCTATGATGAGGATTTCTTGGCAGAAGACAGTCGCTTTATCTTGGCTAAAGACATAAAAGATATTTGTCCTGACATTTTGCCTAATGAGATTGCCATCATTGAATATCCTAATTTGGATGACAATTCTGTTCCAAGCGGTTTATTAAATATGGGCACAGTCAATTTGATGGTTACACGTGCCAACCGAACATGGAAAGATGTCGACCAAAAGGCTCTTAATGAACTAAATGAGCGCCTTGAAAATAAGAATTCATTATTCATGTATTTGACTGAATGTCAACGCTATGCAGTTGAGGAGTTTGTCGGTCAACTCCCACCTTATACCAAATTCAATAATTTTGTATATCGAATGTCACAGATGGGATTGACAGCCGTTGAAAATAGCCACGCGAAATAAAATTATTGATGGCAAAAGTATATTCAAATAGATTCTCAGAATACACGAATGAAAACGGAGGAAGAGTCCTGTTACTCTTTCTCCTGTTTTTACTAGCTATCTACGAGTTTGTTCATGCTGGATATAGCGCCTTTTCTTTAGTATGCATGTCACCAGCCCTAGTTATTGCAGTCTATACTTTTTTCAAATGGAAGATGGCTGCATTTTGGGCATTAATTTTTGTTAATTATTTCGTCCAGATGCATGGTTCACCAATACCATCTGGAGGAGGTATACCTATGTCTATTTGGGATGAAGGATTTGAATTAATTTTAATAGCCATAGCTATATTAGATGCGAGTGAGGAGTCCCGCTTTGGAAGAAGTGTCAATTTAATGTTATTTGCCATCCTAATATGGTTTTCTTTCTGTGCATTAGAGTTACTGAATGACACCTGTGACATGGGTATCGATATTTCCGCCTGGTTTACTAGTTTCCGTCTGTACGCATTGCATCTTGTTTGGATTATTCTGGTATTCAGTATATACATATCTTCACCAGAAAGATTAATGCAGTATTTAAAGGTATGGGCATTGTTGTCATTATTCTCTTCTTTTTGGATATGGAAACAGAAAAATATTGGGTTTACGCCTCAAGAATATGCATTTATTTACTATGGTTCAGGACGATCAACTCATCTATTAAATGGCGGGTCTCTTATCAGGTATTTTTCGAATTTCAGTGATGCAGCTACTTATGGTTGTTATGCAGCTTCTACAGGTGTTGCATTTATGATATTTGCCATAACTTCAAAAATAAAATGGGATCGTATTTTCTTCCTGACTATTGGCGCTATTGTCATCTGGGGTATGTTCCAGTCCGGTACACGAACCGCCATCTTTAGTTTGGCTGCAGGGTTCATGTTATTCATCGTATTGTCCAAATCATTTAAGATTGCCATACCTTTTGGTATATTCTTCGCTTTCTTTATGTCAATTCTCATATTCACTAATATTGGAAATGGCAATCAACAGATTCGAAGAATGAGATCAGCTTTTGATAGGAAAGATGCTTCTGCCAATACTCGTGAGATTAACAAAGATGCAATAAGAAAGTATATAAAAGATGCACCTTGGGGAATAGGTATTGCATCGACTCAGGCTAATATTCCGGCAAATAATAAGTACCGATTATTATCTGATATTCCACCCGATTCTGAATATGTCTATATGTGGGTACATACGGGAGTCATCGGGATTTGTGTCTTTGTTTTTTGCATGGTTCTCATGTTATTTGGCGCATGTTGGATTGTCATGTTCAAGTTAAAAAGTCCGACGCTAATAGGCATTGGAGGAGGTTTGTGTAGTGCATTTTTATCCATTCAAGTAGCCGCGTATGCCAATCAAATATTATATCAATACCCTAATGCCGTTACGTTCTTTGGAGGATTAGCCATAGTATATGTACTACCATATATCGAACCTGAATGGATTGAATATGAGAAAAGGCGATTAGCTAAACAAGAAGAAAGAAAACGTCTCAAACTGGAGAAGAAACTTGCAAAACGAGTCTAATCATTTTTGAATTGAATATTGGAAATTGAGATATCTATTATTACAGTCAATTATAATGGTGTTAATGACACTTGTGAACTAATTGATTCAATCCCCTCCAACGACAACATGGAGGTGATTGTAATAGATAATGGGTCAAGAGAAGACGAAGGAAGTCTAATAGCGCAACGATATCCTCAAGTCAAGATCATTCGAAGTGATCGGAATTTAGGTTTTGCAGGAGGTAACAACTTAGGAATTAAGGCGGCAAAAGGCAAATACATTTTTCTGATCAACAATGACACGGTCTTTAAAGACTTCAATATACAACCAATCATAAACCGACTTAAATCTTCTCATAGGATAGGATTGGTATGCCCCAAAATTCGTTTTGAATGGGGCAATAATCTTATACAATATGCTGGCTATACCCCATTATCGAGAATAACGGCAAGAAACAGGTCTATTGGATTTGGCGAAGAAGATAATGGGCAATATAACATAGCCCACTCTACTCCATACGCTCATGGTGCAGCCATGCTGATTAAGCGAGACGCCATAGATAAAGTAGGCCTCATGCCAGAAGATTATTTCCTATATTATGAAGAAATTGATTGGTCTATGATGTTTACTAAAGCAGATTATGAAATCTGGTATGATCCTTCTTGCACCATCTATCACAAAGAAAGCCAAAGCACGGGTCAAAATAGCCCTCTACGCACCTATTTTATGACACGTAATCGCCTCTTATTAGTCAAACGTAACTGGCGAGGAATATACAAATATTTAGCATACTGTTATCTAATGTGTATAGTCGTCCCTCGTGATCTTTTCAAATATGCTTTTAAAGGCAGATATGATTTATCAAGAGCTGCCTGTAAAGGCGTTATCGATTTTTGCCTCAACAGAAAGCAAAAATGTTTAATGTATAATGTTTAATGCTTAATGTAATATGGATTTCTGGATTATACTCTATATCATCGATTGGACGCTCTTTGCGTTTGTAGCTGGCACAGTTCTTTATATGGGGGTCTATGCTGTAGCAGCCCTCTTCGAAAGAAAGTCTGTTATCAATACAGCAAAAGTCCAAAACCGCATTGTCGTTTTAATACCCTCTTATCAGCAAGACGAAGTGATTGAACATACTGTTTTGTCTATCCTAAGCCAAACATATCCACAACGCATGTTTGACGTTGTCGTGATTTCCGATCACCAAAGTGAGATGACTAATATGAAGTTAGCCCAATACCCCATTACTTTATTAACACCAGACTTTGAAGAGAGTACAAAAGCTAAGGCACTTCAATATGCAGTTCTCAACCTTCCAGAATTTAAAATCTATGATATCGCACTTATATTAGATGCAGATAATCTTGTTGGACAAGAATTCCTCACGGATGTTAATGATGCGTTTGAAACAGCAGCAACAAAGGCTATACAGTTTCATCGTATAGCAAGAAATAGAGATACTGCTGCAGCTCGTATGGGGGCCATCTTTGAGGAAATCAACAATAATATATTCCGCCGCGGCCATATCAATTTAGGTGTATCAGCCGCCTTAGCTGGTTCAGGAACGGCATACGATTTTAACTGGTTTAAGACCAATGTCATGAAGACGAAGACCGCTGGTGAGGATAAAGAGTTAGAAGCTTTATTACTACGTCAAAATATATTTATTGATTATTTTGACCATATCTTAGTATATGGTGAGAAGAAACGCACTATCGCTAAAATGAATGAACAACACGGTCGTTGGGCCATAGAACAAATACGTAATTTCATCCGTAACATCAAATTTTTACCAGGAGCCATTTTTAGAAAACAATATGACTTGGCAGACAAAATCATCCAATGGATGCTGTTACCAAGGACAACAATGGTTGGCATTATCATTCTGATGAGCTTGATTCTTCCATTTATATATCTCACATTGGCACTCAAATGGTGGGTACTAGGCTCTATTGCTCTATTCATTTTTGCTTTAGCAACGCCGGACTATTTGGTAGACGAGATGTGGGATAAAACTTTCCTCCGTGCTCCATTGGTAACGTTTTGGGGAATCATCAGTACACGACTTCTTGGAGAGAAAATCATTTCTAAAATTAAGAAAACTCACAAATCATGATGTGGCAGGTATTACATATTATTGACTGGATCGTATGGCTCATCATATTAGGGTCGGTTGCTTATGTGGCGTTCTTTGCCATCATCTCCCTCTTTTATGAGAAGGAAGATCAGTTCGCCACTCAAGCCGCCGCCCTAAAGGAAGAGATGACAAAATTCCTGATTCTCTATCCTGCATACAACGAAGACCGAGTCATTATCAATGCAGTGGAGCAATTCCTTTTACAAGAATATCCTAAATCTCACTATACACTAGTGGTCATTTCTGATCACATGCAACCCGAGACAAACGATTATCTCCGCTCATTACCCATCACATTGTTGACACCCACCTTTGAAAAGAGTTCTAAGGCCAAGGCCATGCAATATGCCATGACAGAAGTAACTGGTGACTTTGATAATGTGGTGATCCTCGATGCTGATAATGTTGTTCGCCCAGATTTCTTATCTCAATTAAATATCCTCTGTTCTATCTACGATGCTATCCAATGCCATCGCTGTGCCAAGAATGCCAACAACGACGTTGCAGTATTGGATGGCACCAGTGAAGAAATCAACAACACCATTTTCCGCAAAGCTCATAATCGTCTTGGATTGTCCTCTGCCCTCATCGGCTCAGGCATGTGCTTCGATTACGAACTCTTCAAGAAGAATGTTTTCCAACTCTCAACAGCAGGTGAAGACCGAGAAATGGAAGCCCTTCTACTCCATCAGGAGATATTCATCAAGTATGCTCCTGACATCCATGTCTTTGATGAGAAAGTGAGCAGCCAGGAGAATTTCCAGCAACAGCGTATGCGTTGGATGACTGTACAGATTCAGAGTCTGTTCAGCAATCTACCTAAAATACCTCGTGCCATCATTCATGGCAAAATCAATTTTATCGACAAGACCATCCAGCAAGCCCTTATCCCCCGTTCGATCTTGATTGTCTTGCTGACTGTTATCTCTATTTTAATTACTCTTCTTGTTCCAGAATGGTGCGAAAAATGGTGGATCCTTCTGGCTATTCTTGCAGCATCCTTATTCATTGCTATTCCAAGCCAGTTACGCGCCCGCTCTTTCAGCAAAGTTTTTACCATTCCTATACTTGTTATACGAATGCTTAGAAACCTCTTGCATATAGACAGGAAAAATACAGATTTCATTCATACTCAACATGGTTAATTTATACTATACAATATGACTAATAATTGGGATATAATCATAACGAATAAAAGTAGTCTCTTGAACCTCGACTTAGGTGAAGTCTGGCGATATCGCGATTTACTTTCAATGTACGTAAAACGTGACATCATTACCTTCTACAAACAAACCATTCTCGGTCCATTATGGTTTGTGATACAACCAGTATTTACTACCATTATGTTTATGTTTGTATTTGGTGGTATTGCCGGGATTTCTACAGATGGTATTCCGCAGGCCGTCTTTTACTTGGCAGGACTCGTCTGTTGGAACTATTTCAAAGATTGCCTCAGTAAATGTTCTGATACATTTAATGCGAACCAAGGCATCTTTGGCAAGGTCTATTTTCCGAGATTAGTGGTTCCGCTGTCTATCGTCATTTCCAACCTCATCAACATGGCTATCCAGTTTACTCTTTTCTTGGTCGTCTACCTTTACTACTTTGCTTCAGGCATTGACTTCCATATTAATGCCACCCTCCTTTTAGTTCCTTTGCTCATCGTAATGCTGGGATGCTTAGGGTTGGGCTTTGGCATGATAATTTCTTCCATGACCACAAAATATCGCGATTTGCGATTCCTCATAACTTTTGGCATACAGCTCTGGATGTATGCCACACCAGTCATCTACCCGCTTTCAGTTATGAAAGAGACATATCCGAAGTATATCTGGATACTGGCAGCCAATCCTCTTACAGCTATTCTTGAGACCTTCAAATATGCATTTACTGGTGTCGGTGAATTCAATTGGCTATATCTGGGATACAGCACTACATTCACTCTTTTCATTCTGCTGTTTGGCATTCTTGTATTCAATCGGGTTCAACGCAACTTCATGGATGTTATTTAGGTATTTATTATTTTAGCAATATGACAAATAATGTAATATTCACAGTTTGTGCAAAGAATTATTTAGCTCAGGCTCTTACATTGAAACAATCCGTTGAGATAAATAATCCCGATGTTAATTTCTTCATCTTTCTCTCTGATGACGTAGAAGGTGAAGAACTGCCAGAAATGGTATTATTAGATGAAAGTTGGATACCTCAGTGGAAAAAAATGGCTTTTAAATATAATGTCATAGAATTCTCGACTAGTATAAAACCTTTTTGTATAGATTATCTCTTCAATAAAGGATATGAAAATGTGCTATATATAGATCCTGACATTTATGTGTATAAATCTCTGAAAAACATCTTTGACATTTTAAAGTCAAAGTCGATAGTGCTTACACCCCATCGTTGCACCATGTTTGATGACATGAGAGGACCGACTTCTGAACTTATTGTCTCATTGGTTGGAGTGTATAATTTGGGGTTTCTAGGAATTAGAAATGACAAGATCGGTAAGCGTGTTGTTAAATGGTGGAAAAATCGCTTACAAGATTTTTGTTATGACGATAAAGAACAAGGACTGTTCGTTGATCAGAAATGGATGAATTTTGTTGTGGGCTATTTTCCTGATGATGTTTATATCTCTCACGATTTAGGATTTAACATGGCTATTTGGAATATTCAAGAACGAGAACTATTTATAGAAGATGATACGTTTAAAGTTAGAAGTATTGAAGACCCTTCAAAGGTCTATGACCTGACTTTCTTCCATTTTTCTGGTTATGACCCATACAAGCCAGAAAACATAGATAAAAGGGTGAATGATTATACAATAAAAGAGTATCCACAATATAATAAGTTACTTGACGATTACAGAAATGCTGAAATAAAGAATGGTTATGACAAATATCACAGCATGTCATATTCATTTAATAGTTTTAGCGATTCTACTATTATTCTTCCTATTAATCGGAGGTTATATCGGATTGATTCCCGAATGCAAAATTTCGACAATCCATTTGACGCACGAGGTGAAGTATATAAACAATTTAAAAAAAGTAGATTACTATCACGTAATCATGTCGGCAAATTTACAAAGAAGGCTCGATGTGGATTGAAAACTATCGGATTTGGAAATCCTCGAAATTACAAATTATTACTTAATCTTGTGGGTATTGATAGGTATCAAATAATCATGAGGCTTTGGCGCATTTTCAGCCGAGATGAAAATACTACTTTTTTATTAAATAATTAGTGAATGATAATGACAGGTTCAACTGTAATAGAATTCGAGAATGTTGGCAAGCAGTATAGGCTGGGTGTCATTGGAACAGGAACATTAAGTCAAGACTTAAACCGTTGGTGGGCAAGAGTCCGTGGCAAAGATGATCCATTCCTAAAAATTGGAGAAGAAAATGATCGCACTAAGACTGACGGGACCGGCTTTGTATGGGCATTGAAAAATATATCTTTCGATGTCCAGAAAGGTGATGTTATCGGTATAATAGGAAAGAATGGTGCAGGTAAATCTACACTTCTTAAGATCTTGTCTCGTGTAACGTCTCCTACAGTAGGTTCAATTAAGATAAAAGGTAGGATAGCATCACTCCTTGAAGTCGGTACAGGATTCCATCCTGAAATGACTGGTAGAGAGAATATTTATATGAACGGGGCAATCATGGGTATGACCAAAGATGAAATTACTCGTAAGTTTGATGAAATTATTGATTTTGCCGGTGTAGAGAAATATGTTGATACTCCTGTTAAACGCTATTCTTCCGGAATGATGGTGAGACTTGGATTTGCAATAGCCGCCCATCTTGAGCCAGAAATACTTGTTGTCGATGAAGTCCTTGCTGTTGGTGATGCGGAATTTCAGAAAAAAGCCATTGGCAAAATGCAAGACGTATCGAGAGGGGAAGGCAGAACTGTGCTTTTCGTAAGCCATAACATGGCTGCAGTGAAAAGTTTATGTACACGGGGTATTATTATCAAGAATGGTTTAATTGATTATATAGGTGACATAAACTCTACTGTAGAAAGATATCTGACTGATTCTGATTTTTCTAACAATACTCGCATAATAGATAATATTAAATGGGTGAAGTCTACTTTAAGAATTACCCATGTTAGTATTAATGGGACTGACTCGTCTTTTTCAACGATCCGAAGTGGCCAGCGTACTCTTGAAGTGAATATAAAGGGTTATACAAATGAAGAGATGATTTACGATGCGATGATTATTATAAAGAGTAAAGAGGGTGTACCCTTTGCCACTTACTCGCCAGGTCATTATTTTGGCGATATAAGACATCAACCTTCAGGAAAATTTGAAATAGTGAGGGAAATAGAATTACCCCCTATTATGAGTGAGGGACAACTATTGGTTGATCTTTATTTACACCATCCAATGGTTGAATATTTGGTAAAGGCTCCAAATTGTTGCATATTGGAATCTCAAGGATATCAATCTGGATTTGGACACGCCCTTAATACAGGTTACGGTTTTATCGGCTTAAAAGACATCTCAAGAAAAACGACATAATTTTCTCAAAAAAGTATCTTGTCGAACAATCGTCTTATGAAGAAAACTAAAGTATTATATAGTTTAACGACACGAGGTTTATATTCAGAGTTATTCAATTTGTGCCTTGCGACCGTCTTTTGCAAAAAAATGGGTTATAAATTATGCATTAATTCTTATTACTGGAATGCCAAAATAGCAAAGGGCTGGAACGATTATTTTGAAACAGGCTTCAAATGTTATAATAACTATTTCTCTGCACAGGATAAAATCTATACAAAAGAAAAACCCTGGATTGGTAAGATTTATTATAAACCGAAAGAATTTTTCTCTTTCTATTTTTCAAAAATAGCAAATGGCATTTATTTGCTGTTTCATCCACATACACTCTTGACAAAGGATGTTTTTGAAAGGATGCGATCAGACGAATTTATCCATAATATTCTTGGAGAAAACGCATTCAGCCTGATGGCCACATCATTCAGGCAAATGTATCTTCTGAATAACAAGACACAGGTAAGCATCCATGAGAAGAAAAGCCAATTAGGACTGCCTGATAAGTACATTGGAATTCACATACGAAGAGGCGACAAGATTACTTCTCAAGAGATGCAAGAAATCCATCTTGACAAGTATGTTAATACAATATTAAGATACAAAGATATCAGCGCAAATGTATATGTTGCCACTGATGACGTGAGCATAATCCAAGACATCAAGAAGAAATTGGAGAACCAAGGAATCTGTATCTATTATAATAGCTTGAATAAAAGCCAAGGTTTTAATGAGTCTGATTTCAATCATGCAGATAAGCAGACAAGATATCAGGAAACCATCAATGTTCTACTGGACATGGAAATATTAATCCAGTGCAGTTTCTTCATAGGGACATACACCTCCAATCTTAGTCGAGTTGTTCCTTTTTTCTTAGGTTTGGACAAATGCATCAGTCTGGATAATGACTGGAACATCATTAACAGTATGAATGGAATGTAAAAAATGAAATACTCTATTATCACCATCAATTACAACAACAAGGATGGGCTGGATAAGACCATCCAAAGTGTTCTTGACCAGACCTGTCAAGACTTTGAATATATCATCATTGATGGAGGTTCAACTGATGGCAGCACTGATATCATCAAACAATATGCCAATCGCATCAGTTACTGGGTGTCGGAACCTGACGGTGGCCGCTACCCTGCTATGAATAAAGGTATCAAACATGCAAAAGGAGATTATCTGAATTTCATGAATTCGGGGGATACTTTTCATTCTTCCAAAGTCTTAGAAGACATCTCTAAATTGGGCTTTACAGAAGACATCATTACTGGTGGTTTCTATGATTGCGAGAAAGGTGTCAAGCACATTATTAAGCCACAAGAAGTGACGCTATTGACGATGCTTAAGAACACTTTCAATCACCAAGCTACATTCATAAAAAGAGAGTTGTTCAAGAAAAGACTGTATGATGAGAACTATATCATACAGTCTGATGCTAAATTTAATTATCAGTCCATCATCTACGATAACTGCTCTGTCAGGATAATCGATTATATCGTTGCCAACTACGACTTTAACGGTATTAGTTCCAATCTTGCTCTCGTAGACAAAGAATGGGACCAGCTGTTGGAAGAACTATTCCCAAAACGGATTTTGCAAGACTATCAGCAGGCGATGTTTACCCCAAGTGAGATTCCCATTGTAGGACTATTGCCAGAGCTGAAGGATACACCCACTATCCAGCTATGGGTTTATAACTTTGCAAAATTCTTATTAAAATGTAAATATCTGATGAAATGAGACTATTGTTTGTTATAGACAAAATGAATAATTATGCAGGCATTGAGCGAATCCTTTCCTGCAAGATGAACCATATCTCAGAACAAACAACTCACCAAATTTTTCTCACCACTTACGAACAGCAATCCGAGAATTTACCTTTCCGACTTAGCGAAAAAATAACATATCACCCCATAAATGCTACGATGCCACAATGGGGGAAACCAACCACTCTTGGATGGCTAAAGGCATATCTTCATGCACGCTCTCACTTTAAGCAGCAGTTCAAGCTGCTAATTAAAAATATCAAGCCAGATCTTGTTATCTGCACCGTCTATTCTTTCCAAGTACTAGATATTATTATAAAATTGAACAACAGTCAGGGAATCAAGACCATAATGGAGTCCCACACAAAGGGAGAGACGGTAACACTTGCCAACAAAGCGAGATATAATCCCCTCCTCCACCGTCTGTTCTACTTATGGGACCAGCATATTATGAAAAGTCTGAGACTAGGCCAATGCGTTGTCACCTTAACAAAACAGGATATGCCTTTTTGGCAACCCTATGCACCACGTATAGAGGTTATTCCCAACATGCTTACTATCACACCCAAGGAAGTAAACTATGAGTCGAAACGTGTTATCTCTGCAGGCAGATACATGACAGAAAAAGGCTTCGACAGGCTACTAAAGGTGTGGAGTCTTGTTAATAAGCAATTCTACGATTGGCATTTGTATATTTTCGGAAATGGAGACAGGACTGCCTATCAAAGAATCGCTGAGCACATGCAGTTATGCAATACTGTTCATCTTATGCCTGCCACAAAAGATATTGCAGAAGAGTTTTCTAAAAGTTCCATTTATGTCATGAGTTCAAGGTATGAGGGATTTGGCCTTGTCTTGGCCGAGGCCATGAGCTGTGGTCTACCATGTGTGTCTTTCGACTGCCCCTATGGCCCTCGTGAGATTATCAGAAATGGAGAAGACGGTTTTCTTGTTGAGGATGGAAACATTGATGAGTTGGCACAGAAACTCAAACAACTCATGTCCGACAAAGAACTTAGAAAAACAATGGGAGCAAAAGCTGCTATGAATATTACCCGCTATAAGCCTGAAACCATCATGGCTCAGTGGATAAAACTATTTCAAAGTATATAGACAAACATGGACATCAGCGTTATCATACCAATATATAATGTCGAGCAATATCTTAGACGATGCCTTGACAGCGTATTACGTCAGAAGGATGTTTCTATGGAGATTATCCTTGTTGATGATGGCTCTACAGATTCCTCCGGAAAGATTTGTGACGAATATGCCACCAAGCACTCTGAGGTCAAATGTATCCATACGCCCAATGCCGGACCATCTACAGCCAAAAATAAAGGTTACGACATTGCCACAGGCAATTATATAGCTTTCATTGACAGCGACGATGAAATCAAGGAAGACATGTTCTGGATAATGCTGCAATCTGGATATAAACACAATGCCGATATCGTCTGCTGTAACTATATCCAAATTGACGAGAATGGAAAGCTCTCACACACAAAGCATACAGGTCAAGAATATGTTCTCAATCAGGATGAAGCACTAAAAGCTATCCTTATCAAGGACAAAATATACTCCCAATGCTGGACAAAAATATACAAGAGAGCTACGATGCAGAGCTATAATGTCAGGAATACTGAAGGTCTAAAGACAGAGGAGGATTTCATCTATAATATTCAGGCTTTCGCCTGTAGTAAAACGGTCTGCATTGTCGACAAGCCTCTCTATATCTATACGCACCGTTCAAAATCACTTTCCAAGGATTACTTTAGAGGACATATCAGCCAATACATAGACAATCGTATACTTCGTCTCGAACTCGTTGAAGACATCATTCAGAAGAAATTTCCTCATCTTCAGGAATACAGCAATTATCATTGCATCTTCTATTACAACGAGTTGATAGGCAGAGTTTGTCTTTTCCCCAAGATGTATCATGACCCAAGGGTGCACAAAGTAATTTCCTATATCAAAAAACACTCAGATATCCTGATGACTTATCACAGGAAGTTAGGCTTTAGTAAAACTGGGGCCAGACTAATCCTATATCTCCCAGTCACACTATACCTTCATTATAGACATTGGAAAATCTTTGATTGAATGATGCAAAGAATAGAATCATTTGACATATTAAAAGGTATTGGAATAATTCTAATGATTGTAGCCCATACTTATGGGCCAAATAGTCCTATATGGAATTTTATATATGCCTTCCACATGCCACTTTTCTTTATAGTAACTGGCTATTTCTATAAGAAAATAGCTATCTCTGATCTTTTTATAAAAAATTGCAACCAATTATTAATACAATATATTGCTCTATGTTTTATCATAAATGTGCTAGTTCAGATACGTCAGCCCCATAACATTCAAAAAGATATAATAAATGTATTTACCGGAATAGGCCCAAGTTGGTTCCTACTTGCCATGTTTCTTTCTCGCATTGAATTTCACTTTATTCTCACATTCTTCCCAAATCATTATTACCGAACATCATTTATTATCTCTATATGTGTATGCTTTACTACCTATTTCATTGAATTATCTTCTTTTCTTTCATTCTTTCCATCTCTTGCCAGTTTGTTTTTCTTATCAACAGGTTATTATATTAATCATCATAATTATTTAGATCACATAAAAAAACATACTATAACAGCATCATTTATCGGATTTGTCCTTTGGCTTATTACCTCACTTTATGGGAAAGTGGAATTATCTCAATGCATATTCAAATTGTCTATTATTGATTTCGCAGGCAGCCTTGGTGGGACTATTCTTTGTTTTATATCAAGCCAGCTAATTTACAAATATTGCAGTTATCTAAAGACTATTCTTTCATATGCTGGCAAATACTCTCTGGTTATCTTATTCTTCCATAGTATAGACTACTGCTTCCCCATATGGCACATTTTAACACCATATTTCTCCCAAACCATACTACTACCCAGTATTCTTGTCATCCGTTTACTATTTGTTACTGTATGTGTATATATCTCATTACATTCAAGATGGCTTCGTTATTTCTTCAAAATACAATACTATTATGACAATCATAATAAAAAATTATTTAGCAAAACTACGCATATTGGGACATCTTATTAATTATGTGGTGTTTGAGAAAAAATATCCTCTGTTAAATCCTTATCGGCGTAGGAAGGCGATGCAAGAAGGAGCATTAGGCGTGGTACTGATGCTTCATAGGGTGGCAGAATATGATTCGTCAAGACTTGTTCCCAATGAGGATTTAAAAGTATCTCCTCTATTTCTTCAAAAGGCAATCAATAAATACAGAAAGGCAGGCTTCGCTTTTCTTTCTCTTGACGAAGTATATGATGTTCTCAAAGGAAAGACCGTCATTGACAAACCTTTTGTCGCATTTACTTTAGATGACGGATATTTAGACAATTACACAATAGCATATCCCATCTTTAAACAGGCCAATGTCCCTTTCTGCATATTCGTTGCTACAGACTTTCCCGACAGGCGAGCCATCTTGTGGTGGATAACGATAGAAGATTTGATCTTGGCGAACAACATTATTCAATTATCAGATGGTTCAACCTATATCTGTCAAACCTACCAACAGAAATGGGATACATTCAGGCTTCTAAGAGAGAAAATCCTAGAACTTGATCAAAGAGATTTGCTGTCATCCTTGCAAACTCTTTTTGCCAACTATCAAATAGACTGGCTTGAACCCATACAAAAAATGTCTATGTCATGGGAGAATATCAAAGAACTAGGTAACGAACCACTATGCACCATCGGAGGGCACACAATGAGCCATCCATCTTTTGTACCCCTTACACTAGAAGAGATTAGGAAAGAGATCGACGGAGGAATCAAAAGACTGCAGTCTGTCATCAAATATGATATCCATCATTTTGCTTATCCCTATGGTTCTATTAAGGAAGATGGGGAGAGGGAATACGAATTCCTAAAATCCTTCAGTTTTAAGACGTCTTTCGTATCATTTGGAGGAGTCATTACTCGTTACGATGCTAACAACATGACACATCTGCCAAGATTTATGCTGAGAAAATAGGCTCTCAATTTAGCACACCGTTATCCCCAATTTCTTTTTAATATTATACAAGATCTTCTTATTCACTTCTTTTAGAGAATCAAGCATTAACATCATCCGGGCTTTTCTTCTGAATGGAATATCCACACAGAACAGATTCTGAATGATTGGTCTAAAATGCTGTATCTTATAGGCGTAAGTACCTCTACCAAAATTAAAGATTCCTCCCCCACTCTCGTATACAGAATTAATGATCTTTAGTTTTGCCTGTAGATTGTAAGTTTTATCAGAATAAACAATGATCCATTGTATACACATTCCATTATTACATTGATAGTAGAAACTGATGGAACCCAATTCTTCACCTCGATAGATCATTCCTATTTTCAGAACGCCGGCTTGATATAAATCCTTGATAAATCTGAGCAGATTATCTGTAAAATAAGCAGTAGAACGAATACCATTCTTTATCATAATCTGAACTAACTCATTCACCTCTTTTTCTGGATAGTCATCATTCTCTGCAGATAATCTTTTGAACGAAAGGTCCGTTGCTTTTTTTTCTATATTTTTGAGTCTATTTCTTTCTTTAGCTGTAAGATGACGTAAAGTATCAATAAAAGAGCCATCTTTCCCCTGGTTTAAGATAGCCAAATAAGAATAACTTTCTGTACCATATAAACGTGCATAAGAACTTACATGGCCAAAATAGTGCAGCAGCAAATCATCATGTCTAAGGTGATTCAGACAGATTCTCTGAATATTTGGCTGTTTTTTTATAAATTCATATACTTCCTCATACATTTTCAAATCAGCCTTAACCAATTCTTTTACTATAGCTGTTTGGAAATCCGAATGATCCTCATTTATGAATCTAAGACAATTCTTTGAATCAATACAAAAAGGGAAAATAGCACTTGGAGCCTTTTCTTGGTTTTGATAATAAAGAATCACGAAAAGAGAATAATCTGTTTGAGAAAATCTATTCCATGAAATATAGTTATAGTCAAATGACTGGAAGGGCGTACAGTTACTATCTTCTACATACAGAGCATTCCAACATTCATGGATTCCTTTAAAATCATTTATATTATTAATAATCTTAATCATAATTCTTGTTTTTATTATACAAATGAAAATAAGCTCATAAAAATAACCTTATTCTGGCAACTTGAAAAATGGTTTTTGTGCAGTAAACCAAGGCAAATACTTTTTCATCAAGACTATACAAACCAGCGATGCCAAGAGAGAGACAAAGTAGATAAAAAATAAAAATAGATCTTTTTGCAATTCACCTGTTGGAGGGAGTATAAGATACTTCCACGATTTCACAAAATACCAATGCACGCCAAGCACTATTATCGAATAGCGCCCAAAATAATTAATAATCGAGACCTTCTTCACCAATTTTGACAAATAAAACAATGCTAATGTACCACTCAACCCCGCTATAACAAACCAATGATACAAGAATGGCACATCGTACGATATTAGCGCAAGCCGACGATCAGGAACAGCGACAAAAGCCACCATTAGAAAAATGACCATGAAAGATACAAATTTAATTCCGATATGCGACTCATCGTCCAATATTCTATAACGACGTAATAATAATCCTGCATAATAAAAGAAGACACCGAGCAATGCTGTATTCAAATAAAATGGCAAGATTATTTTCTTCTGACACAAATAATAACCTAATATAGAAAGAATCAAAACAAGTACAAACTGGAGAACATTCGATTTGATGGCAGAAACAAAATAAACAATAATCCCCACTTCAAACAGACTAACCAGAAACCATATAGGACCATTATGAAGGGGGCCCGACTCCATGTAGGCATCCTTAAGACTCCAGTCTTTCCAAAAATAAAAGACCAATATGGCAACGAGTGTAAATAGAGAAAAAAATAAATATGGAATAATCAGATTGTTTGTTTTCTTAATCAAAAATGTCCTAAATCCATCATAACTTGAGAAAAAAATACCTGAAAGGAAATAATACAATGGCATCCTAAATAGAGAGAAAGACGCATGGGATAACACAGGCAAATCAAGATGAGTTGCCACAACTAAGAGGATACAGATACCTTTCATAAAATCTATATTCTCATATCGTTTTTTCTGTTGTACTGGAATCGACATCAACAAACTATTTTAAAGAATCATTTTACTCTTCTATAACTATTAACATGCAAAGATAGATATTTTTTTCTAAAAAACACTTTTTTTTCTATCAAATATGCAGATATAATGAAAACTATTTGTATTTTTGCATCAATTACAATGATAAAGTAAATATCACAATGAATTATGACTCGCGACAACATTATGTACCTAACATTTCCGCCATTATTACATGGCTACGGTTTCCACTGATATTTCTCATTATCATGTTGCACTGTTATTCTGTACAAAGACTGGAGGGCAATCATGAGATATATTTCAAAGTGCTCTATCCATTTTCCCTTTGGCTTGGTGAAACTGGTGTACCAGCATTTTTCTTCATATCAGGCTACCTGTTCTTTCTGAGCAAGAAGAGTTATCAGCAAAAACTAAAGGACAGAGTCTACACACTACTAATACCTTATTTATTATGGAACTTCTTGCTACTTCTTTTCTATTTGGCAGCATACGCCTTTGGGCATCCATTTGTTATCTTTAAGACCAGTATTGCAGAATACAATTGGTTAGACTACATTCGGGTCTTTTGGGACAGAGGCGAATTCGATGGCGGTAATTCTGCACCTCTACTTTGTCCCTTATGGTACATCCGAAACCTGCTTATCATGTCCATTCTGTCACCACTACTATATTATATAATTAGGTATACAAGAGAATTCTTCCTGGTGGCTGTGGCAGCCTGGTGGATGACAATCAATAACAACGCATTTACACCCCAAACCATACTTTTCTTCTGTCTTGGAGCCTATTTTGCGATCTTCGACATCAATCCATTGAAGATAGTGGCAGAAAAGAAAGCATTATTTCTGTTATTAACTTGCATTTTCGCCATAGCCGACATATTCGTTCATACCGTAGTCGGAACCCACTTCAATCTCATAATCCATCGCACAGCTCTGCTACTCAACATACCAGCTCTTATATTATTAGCAGACCGGATGAGCAAATACAACAAGCACAAGTTCACGAAGTTCTTATCCCAAGCAGCCTTCATTGTATTCTGTATCCACTATCCTATTGTGCTCGTCTTAAGGAAGATATGCGTTATTGCCTTTGCCAATGCCACAGACATCATTCATATTCCTCTCTACTTCTTATGTATCATTCTTACCACACTATTCAGCTTAGGTTTTTATTGGGTACTCGACAAATATTGTCCAAAAGTTAAATGTGTATTATCAGGCAACAGATGAAGAAAGTCATACTAATTATTATATTCACTTTCATTCTATTTGCACTATATGTCCTCGTCCAAAAGGTGCATAAGTATTATTTCCCCATCAAACCGATGGTGGCTTATCAGACTGCCCATAATGATGATGACACCATCCGCATTGCTTACATTGGTGATAGCTGGGCATACATGCACCAACACCAAGGGCCATGCCTGATACCGAAAATAATCGAATCACAAGTAGCCCAACCTACAAAGGTATTTTCATATGGTCTTGGTGGCAGAACAAGTAAGGAAATATATGAAGCCCTATTTGCCGACAAGCATTTGAGGACTATGATGTGCGAGCATGGAGCCGACTATTGTTTTATCTCTGCGGGCATCAACGATGTCAACAAAAAACTAAGTATCAGATACTATCAGAACAGCATGGATAACATCATTCGATTTATGCTGAAAAACCATATCCGTCCCGTGATTCTTGAAATTCCGGATTATGATGTCAACAAAGCTTATCGAGTGCTTAAGAACAGCAGTAAGTTGTTACGAAAGCTGTCCATGATCATAAACGACGTGCCTATGGATTGTAAGCAAATCTACAGGAATGCTCTTGATACTCTCATTAAGGAAAAAGGATATCAAGAGAAGGTAAGTGTTATAAGATATAAGTTATGGAACAATGATTACCATCATGACCAAAAGAGACTCTATTTGAAGGATGGTTTTCATCTGAACGACTACGGATATACCGTTCTTGATAGCATCATTGCAATGGAAATATTAAAAAATATTGAAGACTATGAGAATAGGAATTGAAGCACAACGATTATTCCGTAAGGAAAAGCATGGTATGGACTATGTCGTACTTAATGAACTAAGGCAGTTGCAACACTTAGACACTGATAATATATATTATGTATTTGTGAAGCCTGGAGAAGATCATTGCCTGAGAAGTACAGACAACATGCACGTCATAGAACTTCAATGTCCCACCTACTTCCTATGGGAACAATGGGCTCTGCCTCGCGCAGCCAGAAAATATAAAATAGGCCTTCTGCATTGCACCAGCAACACAGCCCCACTATGGTGCAGCGTTCCAATTTTGTTAACACTGCATGATATCATTTATTTGGAAGGATCTACCCAGTCTGCCTCTCTATATCAAAGGTTTGGCAATGAATACCGTCGTCTTGTTGTCCCCCGTGTCGTTACGAAATGTGTTCAGATTATTACAGTTTCTGATTTTGAGAGAAAAAATATCGTGCAGACACTTCGTATTCCCAAAGAGAAGATCACAGTACTGCATAATGGATATGACAACATCTTCCGAATCACGGACGATGGAAAAACCGTCTATGAAAAGTATATTGAGCAGCCTGACTATTTCTTCATTCTTGGAAATACTGATACGAGAAAAAACGTAGAAAGGATGCTGATTGCATATGCTTCCTATTTGGAGCACTCCACGACCAAGAGAAAACTACTGATGACAAGTCTGAAAGAAGACTACCTAAACGAATTGTTAGAACGCAACAATATCAAGGATATAAGAGACCACATCGTTCTCACAGGATATGTTCCCATAGAAGATTTGCCATATCTATACAACGCTGCGTTTGCATTTCTATTTGTTTCCCTCAGAGAAGGCTTTGGGATTCCCATTTTGGAAAGTATGGCATGCGGAACACCAGTCATTACCTCTAACACATCCTCCATGCCAGAGGTTGCAGGTAACAAGGGCATATTAGTCAACCCTGAACAGCCAAAGGAGATTGTCCAAATGATGTTAAAGCTGGAGAATGACAATCAATTTTACAGTCTACAACAGAAGTATGGATTGCAGCAAGTAATTGGCTTTTCATGGAAAGAGACCACCTTACATTTGCTAAAAATCTATATGACTATTACAAATAAATAATCACAAAGAATGAGGCGATCCAGCCGGCAATGCAGAGTTGGATGAAGTGGTCCTTGACGAGGCTCTTCGTGGGGGAGCCGCTGAGGCCGAAGACAATCATGTTCTGGAGATAGCGCAGAAGGCCGGCAAGTACCCATCCACTGGTGAGGTAGACATAACGGGTGCCCATGCGCTCGATCACCTCGGGCGACATGGTGTACATGATGTAGCAAACCAAGGTGACTGAGGCGATGATG
>JAEEGL013397026.1_pt1 | contig 22823 bp, 16 predicted proteins | sample 9134231 | NCBI WGS metagenome assembly JAEEGL01 (sample SAMN16246548, study PRJNA631951) | gut metagenome | biome: gut microbiome; feature: rumen; material: fiber-attached | host: Bos | place: Iran: Karaj | collected 2018-10 | reverse complement strand
TCGATGGGTTCGCAGCGGTTGTTGCGGCAAACCTGCGTGGGGGCCTCGACGGCGCCGATGCATTTGGTTCCGCCCTTCGCCATGCAGTCCGCGTAAACCATGGGGTTGCAATCGATGTCGCTCTCGCAGCAATCCGCGATGGGATTCATGACGCAAACACCATCGTCGCAGATGGATTCGGAGCAGGCGCCGCCGCTGGGGCAATCCTCGTTGACGACGCATTGCAGGGTCATCGGCTCGACGTGCGACTGGCAGATGCCCTCTTCGCAAGAGGCCACGTAGCCGTAGCAAACGCCTTCGGTGCAGTAGAAGCCGTCCTCAACGGGGCAGTCGGAGTCTTCAACGCAGCAGCTGCCGTTCGGTTGCAGGACGCATTGACCTTCCACGCAAGAGTTTGAAACGCAAGGATTTCTCGGCACCGGGCAATCCGCATCGGCGACGCATTCGGGATCCGGCTCGACGCAGCGGTTGTTGTCGCAAATCAGCGTACGAGGGGTACAGTAGATGTCGCCCTCCTGGCAGTTCATGGCGTAACGGTCGCAGTCCGCGTTGGTCTCGCAGCAGTCTGCTTTGTGGAACACGACGCATTCATCGCCGATGATCGTCGATGTGTCGCAGGCGTTTCGCGGCACCGGGCAAGTCACGTAAATCGGATAGCAATAACAGAAGCCTTCATCGCAGTCGCATTCCATCCCTTCTTCGGCCACGCAGTCGTTACGGGTTTCGCAAACCTGAGGAATATATTCGCAGAAGCCATCGAATCCGCAGCTCCAGCCATTGCCGTAAGACATCCTGCAATCGGAGTCGCTCCAGCATTCCGGTGAGTAACAACCGCCGTACTCGTAGCAATCGCAGTCGTAGTACTCACAGTCGTAACAACCGTCACCCTGACAGTCGTCGAACTTATCCATCAACCATTCGATGTTGCAGCCCGCAGCCAAAACCAACACCGAACCCAAAGCACCACGCATCACTTTGTGGATCCAGATCATCTCTCATTCCTTTCAAATTGGAGAACTCAAACGCTGCGGATTTAAGCAAAGGAAACCTATCAAGATCAAATGATGGGCCGTTTTTTTTCGCATTTTTTGAACAAAAATTTGTTTGCACAGGCGTTTTTGACTATCAAATCACGAGTTACGCATAACGCGCATCGGTGATCGGCTCTTCCCAAATCACCACGCCGTCCGAGAGCGCATCGACGGTTTCTTTGAGAATTTTGAAATATTCAGCCTCGCGCTTTTTGGATCGGCGGCCTTTGGCCTGATAGACGGTCCGGCAAAAATACGCGTCGTACGAGATCGCAAAATCCTCCGGATCGTTGTGCGGAAAGAAGCTGACCGCAATCTGGTACTGAATCCGGCCCGCTTCGGAATCCGCGATGATCAGCACCAAAGCCGCGTGGCGCTCCGTGCCGTTAAAAGAAGCCTGAGCCTGAAAACATTGCTGGTAAACGTTGATGGTCGCCATTTGATCCTTCCCTGCATGCCTGCGGTTCGCCCGACGACGCATCCTCTCCGCGAAACGGACAGCGAAGTCAACTGAACACCCCTGGGGCCTCGCGCGTCGAAGGCGTTGTGGCTCTATCGCACAATGTGGTATAGGCCGCGATTCAACGCGCTCTTTTAAGGCGCATCTTTTTTGAAAGGAGTTTGCCATGCGAGGCCTCATCTTTTTGTTTCTCACGCTTTGGGCGGCGTTCGCTTTTGGAAACCCCAGCGACGGTTACAACCTGCGTTCCAACTGGCCCCTGGCGCACAGCTGGCGCGACGGCGTGGTAGCCGACGCCTCACTGCCGGGCTTCATCAAATACACGCGGGATCGCGGATCCAAATGGAAGTACGACGCCAAGGTTGCAGGACGCTCCGCCGCGCTCTGCCCAGGCCTTCAGGCCAACCTCTGGCTGCCCGTGACCACCGATCTGGCGGGCAAGAACCTGGTGGTCGAAGCGGGGATTTACCCCTACGGCAGCAAAGTCGACGTCTTCGTCAACGACAAGAAGATCGGCAGCCCCAGCATCAAGTCGGGCGAATGGCAGAACATCCGCGTCGCTTTGAAGGATGCACCCGAAGAGGGGATCGTGAAGGTGCGCCTTCATTTCGACAAAGCGCCCGAATCGAACGGCATGAAGACCGCAACCGCGCTCCGTTTTCTGCGCCTGGCCCTCGCCGATTCTCCCGCGCTGCCCGCCGATGAAGCGGGGCTCGCCGCAGCTTTGCCTTCGGTTGCAGGCGATCAGATCAAGCTGCCTCAGGGATCGGGCCTCGACTGGTACGTCACGCCGCCCAAGGGTATGAAGCTTCAGGTTCAGAGCACGGGCGAACTGGAAGCGCTCGCCGCCCTGGACAGCAAGGCGCCCAAATCTTTGGGCAAGTCGGCGCAGCTTGCGATCGATCTCGATCAGGCCGGCGGACTCTCGGATGCCAAGCGCAAGGACTTAAACGGTGCCCGCGCGATGCGCCTGATGCTCCGCGCCAACGCCGATTCACAGCTGAGCGGCCGCATCGCCGGCGGAACTTCGCAGGAACCCACCATCAAGAAGCCCAAGTACATCGTGTTCTGGATGATCGACGCGATGCGCGCCGACAAATGGAAGAGCAGCGCGATCCCGAATCCTCACAAGCGCCAGGCCGACACCCCCAACATCGACGCGATCGCCAAGGAAGCCTTCGTGGCCGATCCCTACATGATCCAGGGCAACGAATCCAAGGTGAGCCACGCGACCCTCTTCACCGGCGTCTATCCCGTCGTCCACCGCATGGTCAGCGATCAGGATCTGCTCAACGACAAGTTCACCACCATCGCCGAGATGCTGAAGGGCGCGGGTTATTACACCAAGGGCTTCGGCGCCAACGGCTACGTGAGCGACCGCTGGAACTTCGTGCAGGGCTTCGATCAGTTCAACAACTTCGTGCGCGAGCAGAAGGGCGTGAGCGCCGAGGCGATCTATAAGGCCGCCAAAGGCTGGATCCCCAAAGGCAAAGACAAACCCTTCTATCTCTTCTTAGGCACCGTCGACCCGCACGTCACCTATCGTTCCCATGAAGGCATCATCGAAAAATATGACGGCAAGGGATACAACGGTCCCTACAAGAAGGCTCTCCTGGGCGAAGAGCTCGGCAAGATCAAGCAAAAGGGTGCCCCGAGCGAGCGCGAACAGAAGCGCATCGAAGCTCTGTATGAGAATGAGATCGATTACAACGACGGCTTCCTCGGCAAACTCGTTCAGTTGTTAAAGGACGAAGGGATCTGGGACGAGACGATGCTCATCATCACCGCCGATCACGGCGACGAATTCTGGGAGCACGGATCCTGCGGCCACGGCCACAACCTGAATCAGGAGCTCGTGCGCGTCCCGATGATCATCCGCTACCCTGGCGTCTTCCCCGCAAAGTCCTCGAGCGCAGGCTTCGAGGGCGCCGATCTGCTCCCCACCCTCGCCCAAATCACCGGCGCCAAGCTCCCCAAAGAAGCCCAGGGCGCGAGCATGCTCCCCTACGCCTACAGCGACGGCGTCTACCCGAACGCGATGATCGCCTCCCAGGGCGTGGGCCAGCATACGCTTCAGGTGGGCAACTCGAAGATCATCTATTCGAGCGATTCCTCTTACAAGATCTTCGACGTCGCCGCCGATCCCAATGAGAAGCAGGGCATCACCCAGGGCCACACCGTCCTCACCCTGGCCTCCTTCGACCCCCTGAGCCTCTTCTTCTCGCACTCCACCGAATGGAAGAAAGCCGTCTACGGCGCTCCCAACAACCTGATCGGCGAGATCAGGTAAGCCACCTGCCCCATTTTCCCGCCCGCGCGAGAGCGCCCCAGCTCTCAAATCCCCATCTTTCCCCGCTGCGCCACCCATTCCCGAGCCTCAGGACGCACGTAAAATTGCCATCCAAGGAAATCCCGAGTTTCGGGTCACCGCGTAGATTTGCTGCCCAATGCAATCCTGAATCTCATACCGAACTTGGAATTGCCGTCCAAGGAAATCCCGAGCCTCGGGTCACCGCGTAGATTTGCTGCCCAATGCAATCCTGAATCTCATACCGAACTTGGAATTGCCGCCCAATGCAATCCCGAGCCTCGGGTCACCGCATCGATTTGCGGCGCAATGCAATCCCGAGCCTCAGAGCTCACTTGGAATGGCTGTCCAAAGAAATCCCGAGCCTCGGGTCACCGCGTGGATTTGCAGCGAAAGAAAATCCTGAAGGTTTGGAAGGGGTGGGACGGAGCAGAGGCAAAACCGAGCAAGCATTGGCAACAGCGCGGATGTTGAAGCGAGCTGGTATCGATGCTGAGTTGATCGCAAAATCGACGGGCTTTTCCCTCGAAAAGATCGCAGCTCTGTAAGGACTGACTCATGAAAGCACAAAAAGCGCGAGAAATGGCTTGGTGTTGAGGCAATCTGGCGCTGATGCAGCGAGGATCGCACAAGCGCACGGGGCGTTTACTTGGAGAGATCGCGAAGTTTGAGCCGGATTCTACGCAGTCTGTTTGCAGTTGTGGAGGGCGTCTTGGGTTGGGGCGAAGCGCGAGAGGTGCGAAGGGCGGGTTGTTGGCGAGGATGTGCGGTCTCTGTGCAGGAAGAAATGTAGATCGCTAGAAGCTATATTTCGCCTTGGCGTAGATTTCGGAGTTTTCTTCGTAGCGATCGAAGATACCTTCTTTGCCGTAAAAGAGATCTAATCCAAGGGAGAGGGCAATCTGATCATTGAGGGCGTACGTCGCGTCGGAGCGCGAATAGATGCCGCGATCGTTCAGGTAGCACGTGGCGGATTCGGAGAGTTTTAAGGTATTTCGTAGGAGTTCTTTGGAGATGCGGAAGGTCATCGTATGCGTATGGGCATCTTTCACGAAGCGATCATCGCGATCGGGGATGAATTGATGCAAGTATTGAACCATCAGCACCCAGTCGTTGGCGGCGTACCAGTCGATTCCCAAAAGGGCTTGGGAGGTATTGCGCTCGACGACTTTCTCATGTGTTTTGAGTTCGAGTGATTCTCCCAAGTATTCCGCGAACTCAGCACGGAACACAAATTCACCAAGGGGCAAGGAGAGATCGGCGCCCAGCATCACGATCTCATCGTACAATCCCTTCAGTTCGAGTGAGCCATCCGGCAGAGGTTGTAACTGTAATACGGGGATAGAATGTAAGGTATGCAATGCAGAAACAGACACGTCGACTCCCGGCAAGAAGAAAGAGAGACGCATCCCATATTCGCTGTTTCGCAGTTTTTTCTCGGGTGTGTCGTCGAGATCGAGTGGAATGGGTGAAGAAAAGCCTCTGTTCCAAGGATTGTTCTCATCCATGGGCAGATGGTAGAACTCAGCCACAGGGACAAAGACAAAGTCGGCCGATAAAAGGGGCGCAGGATTGTAGCGAACGCGGATTGCATTGACGGGGATCCGAATGTCATCGTAGTCGTTCGCCATAAATTCTGTGTAATCCATGGGAGAGATCACATCGGTCAGCTGCAGACCATCTGCAACGCCCCATGTGATGATCTGGCGACCGACTTTCCATTCCAGATGCTCTGTGGCATAGCTGAGGAATGCTTCGTGCAATGCGACAGATGAACCTAAGATGGCATTGTAGATGGCATTGGAACTGGCGAAGAGACTTGCGCCTTCGTAGTCTGCGCGCAGATTGAGTCGAAGGCGCGTCCGTGAGGAGAGAAAATCATGCGGCGACTGGAGTTGCATTGCATGATAGCTGTCGGCAAAGCCGTCGAATGTGACGCTCTGCGCGGCGGCTCCCATCGATCCAAAAAGTGATCCTAAGAGGATGGCCTTCGCCCAAGCGCGCATTTCACTTGCCTCGTTCAAGCCTCGGCACGGTAAACATATCTGCCGATAGATCTGTGTTGTACTTTTGGTTCTCGTTTAAGATGATGGTCTTATGTCCATTCTGGACATTGCGCATCTCCATCCGTCCCACCGTCCAAAAGCCATCGATCTGTTTGAGATCGCTCGCTTCAAAGACACGGTGTAATTCATTGTGTCGATCGTAGTACTCGCCCTTGATAGCGATGAGGCAATCCTTTCGGATCCACATCACTTTTCGGGAGTAGATCTCATCGGGATCTTTTGGCACCGACTCCAGCACCCAGGTATCAAACTCGCCTAACTTCTCTTCTCGCAGCAGTTGATGTTGGCTCTCGTCCACATTCTTTTTACCCATGTCGTCGTAGGTAAAATCTGTGCCCATAAAATACTGTGTCTTCGAGCTGCTTCCGCTGATGCGGCGCGTCTTTTTCATGGCTGGCAGGTACAACCACTTGTCATCTTCCTTGCTCGGATCGTCGTAGTCATAGGTTAAGAAACCGGTGTTGCGGACGTCGCCGGGATACTCAAAGAACATGACGGACTTTCTGTCCTTGCCCTGGTCGATCGAAAAGCTCTTGACCTTTCTCACTCGCTCTGCGCCGTTTTTGTTGACCAAGGTCAAGGTCATCTCGGATTCACGGGAGTCGCCGTCTTCGCGATCGTAAACTTTTTGGGCGATCTCTCTGCCGGTCAACTCGCCTGCGCATGTCATCGCAGCCCACAAATTCAATGCCAAAAAGAATTTCTTATTCATCTCGCCTTCTTTCTTTGGGGCATGCCCAAAACACACAAGAAAAAATTGGAATTCCGCCTGAACCTAGGGAACTCTGTTTTGGGATGGGTACATGTTGGCACCATCCAGCTTTGCAAGTAGCAAGCGAGCTTCATCTCGCCTGCTGAGCGCTCTCTTTGGGAGGTGTTTGTTTCACTTGCAGCCACCTTCTGTCTTCACTTTTGAGGAGCAACATGCAGTGTGCCTCCCATGGATGTCTGTTTCGACGGCTCAGGTTGTGCCTTGCCAAAGATCTTGCAGCGCTCAAATAAGATCGGCGTCACCAGCAGATCGGCGGCCAAGGCAGAAGTCATGCCGATCACTGCGAGCAGTGCAAAATGGATGAACTCCAGGCAGACGGAAGTTCCGAAGGCTGCAAAGGTTGTCGACATGATCAGCGTTGTCAGAATGAGCGCAGAACCTGTCTTTCGGAAGGTGCGCAAGATCGCCTGTCGATAATCGCCGCAGAGGTCGTACTCGACATGGCCATGGTTGACGATGTGGATCGTGTCGTCGACAGAAAGTCCAATCAGCATCGGGATAATCGTCGCCAACATCATGTCGAGCGGGATCCCGGCGAATCCCATCACGCCTCCCACGATGATCGCCGGTGTGATGTTTGGGATCATGCAGATCAGGCCAGTCCGAAGGCTGACGAAGACGATCGACAACAAGACTGCGATGACAAGCGCTGAGACCAAGAATGAAGTCACTTGTCCCGTCACAACGTACTGTTGCATCGTCGTGAACTGTGGGATGTTTCCTACCGGACTCACGATTGCCTCGGGGAACAGCGCCTTCAATTTTGCGGTGGCAGATGTGTATTCTTCCTGCACCTTGCGCGAATCGTACTGTGAGATCTGCACATTGAGCCGAAGATGGCGCTCGTCGTAGTCCATCCACTTCTCCGCATTGCTTCCACCTGCATTCTCATAGAGCAACAGGAGTTGCGCGACCTGGTCGTCTTCATCGGGTACGCGATAGAAAGCTTGATCATTGTTATTCAATGTGCGGTTCAGATCTTTGAGGATGTCCAAAATCGAGGACGTGCGCTTTGTGAGCTCGAAATGATCGACAAACGCCAGCGCCTGATCAAACTTCTTCAGGTTTTCCGCCCTCTTCGCCATGCCCTTTTCAGGGAACTCGACCATGAGATCGTAGCTGTAGAGTGCGCCGATCTCGCTCTCGCCCACCGTGACCACTTCGTCCACGTAGGGCACCTTGCGGCCCATCGTCTTTTCGACTTCAAACGTGGGGTCGACCCTGAGGGCGCCAAAAATGCCAGTGACCGTCAGGAGGGCGTAAACACTCAAGATGATCTTGCCGTGGTTCAGTGAGAAGGCGCCGACCTTCTCCATCCAGAACGAAAAGCGCGTGTCGCCTTTTGCCTGAACCTCGGCTTGAGGCGCCTTATCTTTGCCCAGGCTCAAGAGGATCGGCGTGATCACGAGTGCTGTCAGCAGGATGAACAGGATCGCCAGCGAAGAGTGAATGCCGATGAAGCGACCGGGCTTGAGTCGAATCACCAAAAATGAGAGCAACGCAAAGATCGTCGTCAGTCCCGAAAAGAGAACGGACCAGCCCGTTTCGCGAATGGCGTTGATGATCGCCTGTTTCCGCTTGCCATGGCGCATCATTTCTTTGCGGAAAAAGGTGTTGATGTGGATGTTGTAGGCGATCGACACCGCGAACGCGAGGATGACGGGGATCATCGTCAGCGAGGTATCGATGTACATGCCTGTGAATCCAATCACTCCGAACGCCATCATGATGCCGCAAATGCTTGTAATAATGGGGGAAATGACGCCACGTATGGAGCGCGTCACGAGAGCCATGACGATCGCTGCAAGGATCACGGCGATCATCATCATGCGGCCCATCTCCTTGCGGATGAACTGCATCTTGCTGTAGCTGACGTAGGGCATCCCGGCGCCGCGCGGATGAAGCGAGGCGTATTTTTCCTGCGACATCACCTCGAGCAGCTCTTTTCCGGTCTGCATGTCTGGCGCCATCAGGCCTTGCGCTTTCCAAACTTCATCTTCCGGAAACGTCTTCAGCTTGATGAGGATCCAGGAGAGGCGCCCGTCTTTGGAGACAAGCTGGCGGGCCAACTCGGGTTTGGCATAGGCGCGCTTTTTGATCGCGTCTAACCCCGCAGGATCACTCGGAATTTCTTCGGGTACGATCTGAACAATCTCCATTCCGTCTTCGGTGCCGAGGGTAAACTCAACATCCGCGAGTGAAGTGGCGTCGTTGTCGGAGTAAGTCAGCTTGTCGCGGAGCTCGTTGCTCAATGCCCGAATCAGCGCAAGGTTTTCTTGGGTAAACGAATTGTCGCATTCCGTGAGGACCGCAGCATAGTAGTCGTTCCCAAAGATCGCCTTGAACTTGTCGGTTTGGAGCAAGACGGGATCGCCCTCGACAAAATAGCTATCCCACGAAGATTCAAAGTGAATTTTCCGCATACCGACCACGGAAAGCCCGAGAAGAACCGCAAATGCTGCGAGTACGATCGCCCGATGCCGCAGGATCCACTCCGCGATCTGACCAAATTTTGTGTTGATCTTTTCGATTTTCATTCAGCCTCACACATTTCGATCAAGTTAATCCTGTTAGACAAAACTAAATCCGTTGTTTATATCGATCGCCCGCTTTGCTGTCAAGGGCACGGCGATTTGGAGTGGATAATTGGATGATGGTTTGTTCGAGTTGCGGGAAGACACGAGGGGGAGATGAGATGCGCTTTTGTTTTGCGCAGAAACGCCGATTTCCTCGCGGGGCGAATCCCCTGTTTTGTTTTTTACGATTTCATCGCCACGCGCAGAAGGCTATTTGTGAGTTTCAACACAGATGTGGACACCGACGGTCGAGATTGCATAAGCGCGGAAACTTGGCGCTCTCGTTTCCGAGAGGAGAATCAGGGCGTTCGAGGTAAATCCGCGCAGTTGCCTCGCCTTCAGGAGATGCGGCGCAGATGGCGACGGGCCGCATCTCGTGGGGGAGGTGCGTTTCAAGAATATGGAAAGCAGGTGGTTTGGGAAAGGAAGGAGTTAAGACACAAGATGCTCTACAGGCTTGGCTTGGACAGCATCCTTTTATACCTTATCGCATCCAAAACGCATCACAAAAGTCATTGACGCCCATTAACGGCATCGAAAAAGCTCCATTCAAAACAAGCTGATTTTAACAATCCGTCATCAACCTGATGCAAACGCGGTCGTTTTGTCGCAAACTTTCATTGCTTACTCAGCCCGTGAACGCTCAGGTCCTCAAAAGACAGCTCACCTCATCGGGAATGAGGCGTTCTCCCCGATTCAAAAATCGAGCCTCCGGCCACGGCGACCCATCAGAAAAGCGATGCGCCCAGACAGACGCATCGATCTCACACTGTTCCACAGCCGGCAGCGTCCTTCCTCACCCTGATCGACCTCTGCGGGACGGCGTTTTCCCGCCCGCGCCATCCCTTCCCGAGCCTCGGGTCACCCATAAAATTGCTGTCCAACGCAATCCCGAGTCTCGGGTCAACCCATCTTTTTGCGGCGCCACCCATTCCCGAGCCTCGGGTCACCCATAAAATTGCTGCCCAACGCAATCCCGAGCCTCGGGTCACCGCGTCAAATTGCGGCGCCATGCAATCCTGAATCTCATACCCCACTTGAAATTGCCGCCCAAAGAAATCCCGAGCCTCGGGTCAATCCATCTTTTTGCAGCGCCATGCAATCCCGAAGGTTTGGAAGGGGTGAGTCGGAGCAGAGGCATCGAAGGTTGCCGTTTCGCGAGTCGCATTCCTCGCTCACGTCGCAGGGCAGGCCGTCGTTGAGCCCGCAGAAGCCGTATTCGAAACAGATGCCCTCGTCTCCACAGATGCTGCGAGCGCGCCTGCAGTCGCATCCAGCAGTAGCGACGCATTTTCGGACGCCGTCGTCATCTGTAAAAATCGCCCCCATTTTTCTTCCAGAGAGGCTCTCTCCATAAGAGAGAAGGCCATTCAGGTCCGTCTCCCATGAAATCTTTTTGGCATTTGCACCGCGCGCAGGCCGAATCGTCGCTTCAAGGACCGCTGCCGTCGATACAACAGGGATACTCAAAGGATTGCTTCGCGTTTTTACAGATTTGAGCCCCGCCTAAAAGCAAGCGACAGAAACTGTCATTCAGGAAGGTTTTGGAGGAGAAGTTGATGTCGAAGGGAAAATTCGGCAGACGACAAAGTCTTATCTGGCTTGCTCCGGCTCATCGAAGAGAAAGCTGCAATGGGGCATATAAGGGACTGCGTTCCAGCCATCAGGAATGAAATCGCAGTGATGGCTCATCCCTCCGTAATACTCGCCGCCAATTTCAACGCACCATTCAGTGGCAGTTTCAGCGCATCCGCCGCTTCCAATGCCGATTTGACAATCATTGACGCAGGCGTGGAGCTTTTCACCCGCCGCGTTTTGCACGGCGTATGCGTAACATTGCGAATTCGCGCGGCATGCTTCTGGAGCTAAGCTGGGGCAATCCTGGAATCGACCCGGGCAAAGCAGTGGGTCAGCAAACGCGCAGTTCGATCGATCGGTTTCATGCCAGTTTTCGGGCCATTGCGAGAAGCCGTTATGCGTGGCGTAGAACCCGCCATCTATCTCGAAGCAAGCAAAACCGACGTATTGAAGGAGGCCGACGTTTGGAGTGCATCGGGCAATGCAAGCCGTTTGGGTTTCACCTTCAGCATTCTGAGCTTCTACAAGCTGGCATTGACGAGCCTCCTGGCAGCGGTGCTCGTCCAGAGTTCCGCAATCGCTCCGGGCGTTGTGACATTCGCCGGTCGCTTCATCGTAAGTCGGCTTTTCATTGGGAATGTTTTCGCCGCCTGCGCCCGCTTCGCCGCCTTCTCCCGCTTCGCCGCCTGCGCCCGATCTGTTTCCAGAAACTGAACCGCTTCTTCCGGCTTCGCCTTGTTGCGACTGAGCCTGTTCATCCGTGTTCACTTCTGAGTTCTTATCATCGCTGCAACCCGCAGCAACAGCGAGAACCAAAATAAACAAAAAGCATTTGAACATGGTAAGCTCCTTTCTTAAAGGCCTGCCGTATCGGCAGACCAAAGTGTTTGAATGTAAACTTTCCGGGTTTCACCTGCAGGAATATGATAGGCTCTTAGCTTAATACAAAGTTTCTGACCGGCAGCTGCGGAGCCTGTTCGAACCATCTTCTTGAGATCGTAACTCATATCGCTCCCAAGCAAGACAGCGTTGTCACCGCAATTGTCAGTCCAAAGCTCCATCGTAATATCCGCAACATCGGAGTGCGAGTCCTCGAACCACATAATTGCAGCTTTAAACTGTTGAATATAATTGGGCTCTGCCCCCGAACCTGCGACCAAATATTCAGCCACATCTCCATCTGACATGTTGTACCAAATGCTAACCCAATCAGACGAGGTGTCATTCTTAAGATAAGCTCTGAGCCTGCCCGCACCATACAAAGGATCATACCCCGAGGCTCTATAAGTTGTCGGGCTTACTGAACTTTGGCGATCACCCATCGTCAGCAGGGCTGTGTACAATCTTCCAGGCTCCGTATCGATCCAATTGTTGCCCACTTCCTGTAGCCATCTGCTTTTGTAGAGAGCGCCAATTCCTGCAACCTGAGGTGTCGCGTAACTGGTACCGCAGCCTACCCCTGTTGAGATCGACGAGTTTAAAGTATATCCATTGGTTGTACATGCAGGAGCTGCTACATCGATTCCTGTCCCTGCAGCTGTGTGCGTGTAAGTGTAGCCGTTAATAACCGTCGTCAGGTCATAACCGCCTCGCGCTGAGTAGACCGGTATAGTTGGATCGTTTACGTCGTACCAAACTCCGATCGGACAGGTTGCATAATCTGTTTCACAATAGTTTTGAGTGTTTCCGAACGCCGCGCGCGTTCCAAGACCCGCAACAGTGAAAACCACAGGATTGTCCGCAATTGTAGATAGCAAGCAAGAAGTTTGGTTTCCTACATTTCCTGCTGATTTAAAAACCGGTATGCCTTCTTCCGCTACCAAATTATAGACCGAATCCTGAATGTTGCTCCCTGCCAAATAGTTACAGGAGCCGCCAGAATCATCGGTAAAACTGCGGGAAACAGAGAGGAGATCAACATCTAGATCGATCGCCTTCTGTATTGCTCGATTGAATGTTGGGTTGCTAGATCCTCGTAGAAAAACAAAATCACCTTCTGTAGCGACCCCACTATTTTCTCTTTCCCATTGCGCTGTTTTTCCGCTGATTTGGTGGTCTGTATAGTCACCCGCCATGAGGCCAGCGCAAGTTGTACCATGTGCATCGGTCGCGTTTTGTGAGCCAATGCTGGTTGTACAAGGGTTTACATAGCAATTCCAATCCTGGACCACTCGATTGCGCGGACTTGAATGATTATACGCTCTATCCTGAAAACCTGTATGAGTGCTATCAAATTTGGCATCAAAGATACCCAACTTGAGTCCAGCCAAGGCTCCCGTCGTGCGCTCGCCACTGTATCCCCCATTGAGATAAACACTGGCATTTAAACCACTGCTCGAACGAATATGCTCGCCATTCCAACCAACCTCCGGCCCCGCACCTGTGCCGTCCAAAGATTGTAAGCTGACCTGTCGCACATCTGGATCATCTGCAAGTTTGGCAACGGCTGAAACGGGAAGCTTCAATGCAATCCCATTGGAAATCCAAAAGGATTCCAGCTCAATCCCGCCCAAATTGAGCAATCTCTCTTGAAGCGCAGCTTGTAAGGCTTGCGTCTGATCGCGGCGCATTTGAACGCGCTCTGTCCGCCATGCAAGGCGCTCCTCTTCCGTGGGCATCGGATCTCCAGGCAGAGATACCGGAAGCGGAGGCAGATTCACTTTTCCTTTTACGGAAATATGAATAGGGATGTAATCAGAGCTGTTTGAAGAATCGAGGACTTGCTGCAAATCCTCAGCAATGGCAGGAATGACCGGTTCCACATATTCAGATCGAATTCCCTCCAGACGAGGCGTCGCTCTCTCGTCGGTTGGGCGATAACTGACAATCCTCGCCCCCGCAAATCTGCGTCCATCGCGTTCGACAGAATAAGCTTCCGGAGCAAAGCGAACCCCATCCGGCGTGGCGTTTCCGTATTCCAAAAGCTCACGCAAATTTTCAGGCGGAGAGTTCTCGAAGGAGTACTCGTTCAAAACTTCTCCGTCCTCGGACAACTCCCGCTCAAGCCCCATAACCGCTTCGGAATCCTCTGCATAGCTCTTCATGGAAATGCAGGATGCAATTCCACAAGCAAGCAATTGCAGGAATGGAACTTTTCGTTTCGATCCAGCTTTCATCGTTTTCTCCTTCTGGTGCGTCTCGCACCGTTAAATTAAAAAACGCAAATTGATGTCTGGCCCTGATTGTCGTATCAGCGATTTCTAACCCGCTTTTCCATCCGGCTCGCCCCCTTTCTCCGACATGGGCATCAACGGAAATGGATGCTCCAAAAGTTGCCTCCAACTAGAACTATAGAACAAACTGTTTTAAATTCAAAAATAAAATAACGGTTAAGCTTCTACATTTGTCTTGTATCTGCTTAAAATCAAAGCAAAACAGTTTTTAATCATTTTTAAATCTAGCCTACATAAAACGAACCCAGCTCAGCCCGCGAAGTTGTAAAAATGTATTGAACGAAGCTGAAGATCCTCAACGGCAGAAATCTCGCTCCCCTCTGCTCCTCTCTTTCCATTTTCCCGCCCACGCCACCCAATCCCGAGCCTCGGGACACCCATAGAATTGCCGTCCAATGCAATCCTGAGCTTCGGGTCACCGCGTAGAATTGCTGCCCAATGCAATCCTGAATCTCACACCTCACTTAAAATTGCTGCCCAATGCAATCCCGAGCTTCGGGTCACCCCATCTTTTTGCAGCGCCATGCAATCCCGAGGTTCGTGAAGGCGCTGCGCCATGCGTCATCTGTGAAAAAAGAGTGTTTTGAACGGCGGGCGCAGAGGCGGCGCCTCAGAACGCGTAGCCCGCATGGAGGAAGAGCATGTAATCGTCGGCATTGCGCGCGTCGTCGCCCCAGGCTTTCCAATGCCGCATCTTGCCTTCCAGCTGGTCCTTGGTCACAAAAAGGCCACCGCGCAAGTCGAGGCCCAAAAACAGGTGGTTCGTGATGAAGAAATCGGCCACCAGTTTGACGCCGAGGCTCGCAAAGCCCGATTCATACTGAGGGTCGCTCAGCACGAATTCGGTGCCAAACCCGCCCGACCACCGGAACACCTGTCCACAACCCCCGCCGTACGAAATCCAAAAGCCCAGCACGTTGTCTTCGCGGAAGCCCTTTAAGGTGTCTTTTCGCAATTCCAGCTGCAGGAGCATCTGGTGCGTGTAAAACGGATAGTCTTCGTCGGTGAGCGGTTTTGCGCCAAACAACCGCCTCGTCATGTTGCCCAGCCAGTTGGCTTTCCAGGCGAAGCGATATGCCGCCGCAAGCTTTAAATCGGCGCTCGCATCGGCAGTAGGACTCAAAAGCACGCCACCGCCCAAAGTGAGCTCCGAGCCCGAATGAAGAAACGCCGGTTTCTCGCCTGTGTCTTCATAGGTGATCTCCGGGAGCGCCTCCGCTGCGGGATCCGCCGCCACCTCCTGCGCGCGGGTTTCGAGGGGCATCAAAGCGAGCGCCGCGAGGGCCATTCCTGTTTTCAAACCGTTCATCGCGATTCCTTCTGTCAAAAACGCGCCCGTTTATACAGAAGGAAGCGCATCCAAAGAAAGCGTCAGCAATGATTCCTTCCGGCCGTCACTCGCCGTCTTTCAAGGGCGTTGCACGAAGCGCTGCGGCGGATGGCTCCTGAGCCTTCCAGAAAAAGAGGCCCTCCGCTTCGGCGAGGATCCGGAGCAGGCGCTGCAATTCGGCGTTCGGATCGTAAACCGAGAGATAAAGATCGTCGCCGCGAACCTCAATCAGACATCGGGGCCCGGGAAGCAGCGCCCAGAGGGGTCGGCGGTTTTTTACGGTTTTGAGGACGCCCTGCACCAGCAGCGCGGGATCGGGGTTCTGGATCCAGGTCTCATCGCCTTCGAAGGCGACCTGCAGATCGAAGTAACAGTTGAGCTTTAAAAGGAGATGCCCAAAGCGGCGGTAAAGCGGGCGCAGGCGCGGAGGCTCCAGAAAATAGCGCTCCACGGCAAAAAAGGATCCCGCGCTCCCATCGGGAACGCGCCAGGGTAAAAAATCGATCACCCAGATCGCTTTATCGAGGAAGTCTTCGATCGAAACGCTCACGAGCCTCTGAAGATTTCGACCATGCGGCGGGCTAAATGGGCAGGAGAAAGGCGCGCGTCGTCGAGGCCGGCATCGGCGATCGCCTTGGGCATGCCGAAGATGGCGCAGGAATCGGCGCTTTGAATGAGGTTGTGGCTCCCCCGGTGATCGAGCATGCGCACGCCCTGGAGGCCGTCGTCGCCCACCCCCGTCATCACCACCGAAAGCACGCCGTTCAGCGGAATCTGCGCGATCGAGCAGAACAGGGCATCCACCGAGGGGTGACATTTCTGATCGTCGGGTGGCGGCACGATGCGCACGATCAGATCTTCGTTGTCGGCCGAGCGGAGCACCCGCATGTCGCGATCGCCGGGCGCGATGTAAATCTGATGCGGCAGCAAAATCTCACCGTCGCGCGCTTCCACCACCGAAAGCCCCGTCCGCCGCTGCAACAACGCCGCAAACGAAGGCGTAAAGGTCGCAGGCATATGCTGCGCGACCACCACCGGCACCGGAAGCGGACCCGGCAACGCCGAAAAGAGCTCCAAAAGCGCCTTGGGACCTCCCGTCGAGGCGCCGATGGCAATCAGAGGCGGGCGCTGGGCGAGGACAAAGCGGGGCGGGCGCGAAGGCTGCGACGAGAAGCTGCTGTTATATTGCGAGATGAGCTGGGTGAGCTCGTTGTTGGGTGAGGGCGGACGCGAAGGCGCGGGCGGCACCGAAATGCGCGGAAAGCTGTGACCGCTGTCGAGCGCCTGGGGCGGTACCGTGATGCGCGGAAAACTGTGGGCGCTGTCGAGCGCCTGGGGCGGTACCGATGAAGCGGGCGAAGAATAGGTGGCCGGCGCAGCGCTCTGCAGTTCGCTCGGAGGCCTCGAAACCGCAGGCACATAAAAGAGTCCGCTGTTTTGCGGCGGCTGCGAGATCGCTCCACGGCTGGGCACGGGGGTGTGCATCGGCCGCAGTTCGCCCGGATAAAGCTTTTGCGGCTCGCGGGACATCGCCTTTTGCTTTTGAGTCTCGCGATTGTTCTTGCGCACCTTGCAGATTTCGATGAGCGGCCGGAAATCGTTCCGGATTTTGGCGAGCGATCGGTTCAAATCGTCGCCCACGGGTTTGGGCACGAACGCCAGAGCCCCGCATTCGAGCGCGTTCATGGTCAGCTCCGCACTCCTCGTCGAAGTGGCGCTCACCATGATGACCTCAACATCGGGCCAACGACGGCGGATCTCCTTGAGCGTCTCCAGGCCTCCGAGCTCGGGCATCTCTACATCGAGCAACACCAGATCGCGCCGCAACGCGCCGAGCTGCGTTAAAGCCTCAAGCCCATTGCCCGCCAGCCCCGAAAGCTGCACGTCGGGCAACCCTTTTAAAGCCAGCGTCAGCAACCGCCGGTACACCGAGGAATCATCGACCACCAAAACCGAAATCGACGTTTGCTCGGGCGGAAGATAGGTCGTTTCGTTTGCCATAACGGAGTGAGTCTGCGGCCGCGCCATCAAAGTTGCAAGGTGAGTTCAAAAAAAATCCGAAAAAACTGTCTGGTCAAACGATACAAACCTGGAGAACGGCGTCTCATGATGTGTTTTGCAACTCAGTTGCACTTGACCGCTCGCTCGCAATGAGGCATAAGGCGCCGATTTTTATAGGGACGGAGGCGCGATGTCTGAAAGCTGCCCCCATGCTTGCGCAGGCTGCGCGGGTTGCTCGCAGGAAGGCCGTTGTGCCCATGCGGAGACCGATCCGACAGCCTTAAAAGGCGGCGCGCTCGTCTTCAAATCGATGATCGCCTTTTTGATCCCGCTCTTTTTTGCCCTGACGGGCGCATTCCTGGCCCAGCGCTTCTTTAACGACGAATTGTCCAAGCAAATCGCAGGCACCGTTGCCGCCTTCACCCTGGGCCTCGGCGCCTGCGCGCTCTGCGTCTGGATCCCCCGCCTCCTCCGCGCTCCCCAAAACGCCCAAAGCCTCAAATGATCGCCATCCCCTTTTTGAGCAAACGTCATCCGAGTTTTCAGGGCGGCGTGCATCCCGATCCCCAAAAGGAGCTCACCGAGCATAAGCCGATCGAGTTTTTGCCGGTGCCCCAGGAGCTCATCGTGCCCGTGCAGCAGCATTTGGGACGCCCGGGCAAAAACGTGCTCAACCACAACAAAACGCCGCTCATCGCAGGCGAGCTGATCGCCGAGCCCCAGGGGGTGGTCTCCGCCGCCATCCATACGCCCGTCAGCGGCTCGAGCGGCCTCTGCTCCCACGTCACGCTGCCCAACGGGATCCATGTGGAAGCCGTAGCCGTGCAGTCGAACGCCGAAAACCTGCAGGGCCGCGCGCTCTTCGACGAACTTTTGGGCGGCGAATGGCCCAAATCCGACTTTGAACGCTTCGTGCGCCGGGAAGAAATCCCCGAACTGGTGCGAAAGGCCGGGATCGTCGGTCAGGGCGGCGCCACCTTCCCCACCGCCGTCAAGCTCACGCCGAATCCCCAAAAGCCCTGCGATCTTCTGCTGTTAAACGGCGCCGAATGCGAACCCTATTTAACCGCCGATCACCGCCTGATGATCGAGGCGCCCGACGCGATCGTCTGCGGAGCCCTCATCGCCGCGCTCTCAGCTGGCTGCAAAAGGATCGTGCTCGGCATTGAAGACAACAAACCCGAAGCCCTCCATTCGATGCAGCGCGCCTGCAGCGGAACGCCCATCGAGATCGTCCAGGTGCGCGCCAAATATCCCCAGGGTGGCGAAAAACATTTGATACGCGTGATCTTCCATCGCGTGGTGCCCACCTGCGCCCTGCCCCTCGACGTGGGGGTCGTGGTGCTGAATGTGGCGACCGCTGCCATGGTAGCCGCTGCCGTGATCCGCAAAAAACCGCTCACCCACCGCGTGATGACCGTCTCCGGCCACGGCGTGGTCACCCCCAAGAACGTCTTTGCGCCCGTTGGCGTCTCGCACCGCAGGCTCATCGATTTTTGCGGCGGCCTCACCCCCGATGCCGCGCGCGTGATCTCGGGCGGTCCCATGATGGGCTTTGCGGTGGGCGATCTGGATTCTCCCGTCACCAAGGGCACTTCGGGCATCACCGTACTGACGAAAAGCGATCTCCTGCACCAAAGGCAGACCGCCTGCATCCGCTGCGGACGCTGCATCGAGGTCTGTCCGCTCCATTTAATGCCGCAAAAGATCGGCCTCGCCGCCCGAAACCGCGCCTGGGATCTCGCCCAAAGCTTTCAGGCTCAGGCCTGTATCGAATGCGGTTGCTGCGCCTACAGTTGCCCCGCAGCCCTGCCGCTCGTGCAACTCATCCGCCTTGCCAAAGCCGCCCTGCGCGCGCGCTCAACAAAATGACCCAACAAACGCCCTCAGAGCCGCTGCTTCAAGTGGCGCCCAGTCCCCATCTTCACGCCTCGCATCTCTCCACGCAGCGGGTGATGCTCGACGTTTTGATCGCGCTCATCCCGGTCTGCGCCGTCTCCTGCTGGGTATTCGGATGGTACGCCCTAAAACAGCTTGTATTATGCGAAGTTACGGCGCTTTTGACCGAAACCCTCTGTGCGGCCCTGAGGCGTCGAAAGTCGCCCGTCTGGGATCTCTCGGCCTCGGTGACGGCGGTGCTGCTCGCGCTCTCGCTGCCCTGGAATGCGCCCGCCTACATCGCGATCATCGCAACGGTGGTCGCCATCGGCCTCGGAAAAGCCGCCTTTGGGGGACTCGGATTCAATTTATTCAATCCCGCCATGGTGGGTCGCGCGTTTGTGATGCTGAGCTTTGCCCGGGAGATGGGTGCGAGCGGTTACGTGGCGCAGGTTCCGGGACTGGACGTGATCTCGCAGGCGACGCCGCTCACCGCAGCCAAGCAATATGTAGCCGCCCTCGCGTCGGGAGCGCCCGTAGCCGACAGCGTGCAGACCGCCTTTCAAAACATCCCGCCCCTTTCGGATCTCTTTTTGGGCATCGCCAACGGATCCCTCGGTGAAACCAGCGTAGGCGCCATCTGCCTGGGGGGCCTCTACCTCTGCATCCGCAAAACCATCGCCCGGGAGATCCCCGTCAGCATGCTCCTGACCGCCGCCGCAATGCTCGGGCTCATGCAGCTGCTCGGCCTTACAGACGACGGCTTTGGCGCGCTGCACCATCTGGGATCGGGGGCGCTCTTTTTAGGCGCCTTTTTTATCGCCACAGATCCGGTCACATCGCCTCTAACCCGCCGTGGACGCTGCATTTTTGCCGCAGGCCTCGGCGCATTGATCTGCCTTTTTCGCGCGCTTTCCAGTTACCCCGAAGGCGTGATGTTTGCCGTGCTGTTCATGAACGCGATGGTGCCCCTGATCAACCGCTACACCATCCGAAAGCCCATCGGCGGCCCCGTTCCGGGATCCGCTGCTTCACCCAAAGCCTAACATGCAAGCTCACCCTTTAAAGCAAGCGTCGCTCGTGATCGTGCTCGCAACCGTCTTTGCGCTGATTCTGGCCGCAGTGCAGCTTGGCCTGAGGGATCGCATCGCGCAAAACAAGCAGGCTCAGACGTTATCGCAGATTCCCCTGCTTTTGCCGGGCGCGGATTTAAAAAAGACGGTCACCCTCAAGGCTGCGCTCGAACAGAAAACCATCGCGATCTATCAGGCCTTCGACGCAAACGATCGCCTGCTGGGATATGTAGTGCCGGCGCAGGGAGCGGGCTTTAACGATCAGATCGAGCTCCTCATCGCCTACGATCCCTCATTGCAGCGACTTCGGGGGATCTCCGTGATCAGCCAGAAAGAGACGCCGGGCCTCGGCGACAACATGACAAAGCCCGCCTTTACGAAGTCGTTTGCAGGCAAGAAGCCGGGGCAGATTCACGCTGTGCAGCCTGGATTTGCGGCCTCTGAGACCGAGATCGATGCCTTAAGCGGCGCCACCGTCTCAAGCCAGTCTGTCTGCAACATCGTCAACCGCGTCACACAGGGCTTACGCCTTCAAGGAGGCCAACCGTGATGCAAGAGCCCACCGCAGGCGCGCGCTTTTTAAACGGCCTGCTGCCCGAGAATCCCACTTACCGACAGATGCTGGGGCTTTGCGCCACCCTCGCGGTGACCAACGGGGTCAAACCCGCCTTCACCATGGCCTGCTCCACCGGCTTCGTTCTGATTTGCGCCAACGCGATGATCTCGCTCATGCGAAAGCACCTGCAGCCGCATCTGCGCATTCTGATCTTCACCCTCACCATCGCCACCTTCGTCACGGTGGTGGATCGCCTGCTGCAAGCCTTTTTTTACCCCATGTCGCAGCAGCTTGGGCCTTACGTGCCCCTGATCATCGTCAACTGCATCATCATTTCGCGCTGTGAAGTCTGCGCTTCCAAACAATCGCTCCCCATCGCGATCGCCGACGCCGTTGGGCAGACCCTGGGCTTTTTGATCGGGCTCGTATCGCTCGCGAGCCTCCGGGAACTGCTCGGCAACGGGACCTGGTGCGAGTTCGAGATCCTGCCGCAAAGCTGGCCCAGATGGCGCATCCTCATGTTACCGCCTGGAGCCTTCATCACCTTTGGGCTCACCCTTGGGTTCATCGAGTGGTTCGTACACCGAAAGCAGAGGGCCTGATGCAAACGCTGATCGATCTCTTGCTGCTCGCCCTCACGACGGGGCTCTGCAACAACTTTGTTTTGCACTATTTTGTGGGTATTTGCCCCTTTTTGGGCGTATCGCGGCGCATCGATCTGGCCTTCGGCATGGGGATGGCGGTCACCTTCGTGATGGCGGTGGCGGGGCTTTTGTCGTGGAGCCTGACGTATTTCGTGCTCCGTCCAGGTGCCCCGCTGCCCGACGCGATCTGGCATCTCGCAGGCGGGGAAGGCAGCCTCGATCTGAGCATCTTAAGCTACCTCGTCTACATTTTTGTCATCGCATCGTCCGTGCAGTTCGTCGAGATGTACGTGCGCAAGTTTAACCCGGCGCTCTACAAGTCTTTTGGCGTCTTTTTGCCCCTCATCACCACCAATTGCGCGATCCTGTTCGCCTGCCTCGAAATCCTGAAGCATCTGCAGACGCCCGACGCTTTGTGGGGACTCCATGAAGCGCTGGTCTATGCGGTCTCTGGCGGATTGGGGTTCACCTTTGCGATCGTGATCATGGCGGGGCTGCGCGAGGAGCTCGATTTGTGCGATGTGCCGAGGCCCCTCAGGGGACCGGGGATCGCGCTCTGCGTGGCGGGGATCATGGCGATGGCGTTTATGGGCTTTACGGGCGTCGATCAAAGTTTGAGCGCGCTGCTTTCTCACTGAGGGCTCAGGCATGGAAATCGGGATCACCGCATTGGTAGCGGTCGTCTTACTTGCAGGACTCGCGGTCGCGATGGGCTGGATTCTGGGCTGGGCCAATCAGGCCTTTGCCGTCAGACAGGATCCCCGGATCGAAGCCTTGCGGAATGCGCTCCCCGGCGCCAACTGCGGAGGCTGCGGCTATGTAGGCTGCCAGGAATACGCGGAGGCGCTCGCTTCGGGACAGGCTGAAATCGGGCTCTGCGGACCGGGAGGAGATTCGGCCAAACGGGAGATTGCGGGGATCCTCGGCGTGGAGCTCAAAGTGGACGACGGGATCACCTGGCGCGCGGTCACGTTCTGCCACGCCAAAAAGAGTGAGCGCTTAAAACAGATTCCCTACAGCGGCGAAATGAGCTGTGCGGGGGCCCATCAGCTTTCGGGGGTGCAGAGCTGCGTCTACGGATGTCTGGGATTTGGCGACTGCGCCCAGGTCTGCCCTGTGGACGCCATCACCATCGAAGACGGCATCGCGACCATCGACGAGGACTGCATCGCCTGCGGCGCCTGCGTGAAGGCCTGTCCAAGGCATGTGATCCTGCTCGTGCCGTTCAAGACCCCCACGATGCTCGTCAATCTCTGCAACAACCGCGATTTTGGGCGCGAGGTGGTGGCCGCATGCAAGGTGGGCTGCATGGGCTGCAAGGCCTGCACGAGGGTCGGGCCCCTCATCGAAATGGAGGGCAATCTCGCCATCGTACCT